>Ga0209089_10000116_pt1 | contig 69904 bp, 64 predicted proteins | sample ArcticOcean_MG_C_FD_187431 | JGI IMG/M metagenome (GOLD analysis project Ga0209089, IMG submission 187431) | Marine microbial communities from western Arctic Ocean - ArcticOcean_MG_CB2_150 (SPAdes) (version 2) | ecosystem: Environmental > Aquatic > Marine > Oceanic | place: Arctic Ocean: Canada...
AGGTGATGACAGCGTCGTCGATAGCGGCAGCCAACTCCTCCACAGTCACGCCGTCAAACGCCGGTGGGTTAACTGTCAAAGTGACTTGCTCACTGCTGGAGATACTGAAATTCTCGAAAATCAACGGTGCGCGGTCTTCCATAAAGATGTGGAGGTTGCCCAGACCGGTATCAGAGAAGACTGAGGGCCGCGAGTTCTCCGACGAACTGGACACGAATCGGCAAGACTCGCCGGCCGATAATGGCGACGCTAATGGAGAGCCATTTTCAATACTGCTCTTGGGTTGGGGCGCCAACAAATCCCAGACCCAGTTTACGGCCACTCCGGTGCTGGCCCCGACGACGGCGATGGTTAAAATCGCAGGCGCAGTAATTACGGCTGCCGCCCCGCCAAACAATCCTATTCCAAGGGCCGTTGCTCCGGCCATGAAAGCACCAGCCTGAGCTGCAGCGGACCCATTACGAGCTCGTTATTGGCCGTGGTGGTGGCTGTTTTATAAGAGGTGCGCCAGTTGCGGAACTCAGTCTCAAACTTGCCGAAGTCTTTGTCTCGGTCAACAGCCAGCATCCGGTCTCTGGCAGTCTTTGCTACATCAACATCCTTTTGGATCTTGTCCATGGTGTTATTGAGAGAAACGACGTCATTGCAACTGACCAGCAAAGGGCTATGTAGCCCAGCGCGGCCCTGCGGGCCAATCTGGCCAAGCACGCTCTGGGAAAGGTCTAGCACCTGGGTGATGTTGTCTCCCCACGCCTGTACGGCCTCGTTGAAATCAGCGAGTACCTGCATAGCTACTTCAGGGTCGTTAACTTCTGGGTTAATGCTTCCCAGCCTGGATTGTTGTGCCAGAAGGTCATCTACCAGCGATTGAGTAATGAGTCCTTTGGTGTTCAATTGCTTGGCCAGGGACTCAAATTCTTCCTGCGGCGACGGCGTTGCCGTGGCCAGAGGAGCATCCGGTGTAGCAGTTGCTTCAGACCCGCTGGTCGAAGTTGCATCATTGGTGAGCTCGTCAATGGTGGTGCAGCCGACTATCGCGAGTAAGAGCAGCATCATCGCTGCCGCAAAGAAAATTTTACTGCGGCTGAAAAATTTGGTGTTCGAAATTGGTGCGCCTGGTTGTAAGTGGAGCATCAGTGGCCAATGTTAACGCTTGGCCTGCTAAATGAATTCAGTGAGAATCCTCAGAAAGCAGCCTCTAAATATTTGGGATGACTTCTTCCATCAAAGCGTCTAAGTGCTCCATGTCGTCAAATGCTGGGTTGATGAGCACCATTTCTGCGCCACCCTGGGTGATCTTTGCCAGTTCTTCTGTGATCTTTTGGGTTGAACCCCAGACTGAGACCTGGGAGCCCAGGTCTGCGTTACCGTAGCGCTTCCCGAACCATTCTTTTAGTCGAGCTTCGGCGCGGTCTTCGTCATTATCCACGGCCACGTAGACCCGCTTGGAGATGGTGAATGACGCGGGGTCTCGGTCGGCTTCTTCCAGGTACATTCGTGTTTGGTCAACAGCGGTGAGGAAGCTATCAGTGGTTGATGAACCGGCGCCCATCCAGCCGTCGCCGTGTCGGACAGCCCGTTTCAACGCATTGACGTGCCGGGCACCCAGCCAGATGGGCGGATGAGGGCTTTGCAGCGGCTTGGGCTCCATCTTGAGTCCGTCTAACTGCCAGAACTCGCCCTGGAAATGGGCCTCGGACTGCGTCCAGAGCGCCTTCATTACCTCGATGATCTCAGTGAAGCGGCGCACCCTCTTTTCGCCGGAAAAGCCAAACGGCGGAATGTCGTTGAGGTTACCGCCCAGACCCAGGCCAACGGTCAGGCGGCCGCCGCTCATGTGGTCCAAGCTGCCCAGGCTCTTGGCCAACTGTATGGGGTTGCGGAGTGGAGCCACGATGACAGATGTGCCCAGCCGCACCTTCTCGGTGATGGCTGCCAGGTAAGACAACAGGGTGACCGGCTCAAGGATGGGAACTGCGCCGGTAATTGCTTCCTGAGTCCAGAGACTTTCAAACCCCAGGGTTTCGGCCTTCTTCGTCCACCGCTCAATCAACGGCATGTCGATCGGCCCGTCAAAGAACACCTGAGGAATGGATATTCCCCAACTAACTTTCCCAGCCATGATAATTCTCCTGAAAGCTGATTACTGACCGCTGTTAGCTGCTCCGTTTTTTGATTGCTTACGGGAGTTAGCCGGCCGCCTGTTTGGCCGGAATCACATCAAACCCGGTGTAGGGCCGTAGCACCTCAGGGATAACCACCGACCCGTCTGGCTGCTGGTAGTTCTCCAAGATGGCAATCATGACACGGGGCAGGGCCAGGCCGGAGCCGTTCAGCGTGTGGGGAATGCGGGGGCGTCCGCCTTCTTCAATGCGATAGCGGATGTTGGAGCGCCGGGCCTGGAAGTCGGTGCAGTTGGAGCAGGAGCTGACTTCAAGCCACTCCTGGCAACCGGCGGCCCAGACCTCAATGTCATAGGTCTTGGAAGATGCAAAGCCCATATCGCCGGTGCAGAGGGCCAATACCCGGTAGGTGAACCCAAGCTTGCGGCAGACGTCCTCGGCATTGTCCACCAGCTTTTCCAGTTCGTCATTGGAGGTCTCGGGCTCCACAAACTGGTACATCTCAACCTTGTTGAACTGATGCACCCGCTTGATTCCCCGGGTGTCCCGCCCTGCGGAGGCTCTTTCGCGGCGGAAGCATGGAGTCTGGGCCACATACTTCAATGGCAAGGTGTTGGCCGGGATAATCTCGTCCCGGTACAGGCCAGTTATAGGGACCTCAGCGGTGGGTATCAGCCAGAGGTCGTCCTCCACGTCTTGGTAGAGAGTGTCTTCGAATTTAGGCAAGTTGCCAGAGCCTTCCATGATCTCTCGTTTGACCACTGCCGGCAGGGAAATCTCGGTGTAGCCGTGGTCATTGGAGTGGAGATCAAGCATGAAGGCGATCAGAGCTCGTTCTAGCTTGGGGCCGTAGTCCACCAGGTTGTAGAACCGGCTTCCGGCCAGCTTGGTGCCGCGCTCGAAGTCGATGATGCCCAGTTCTTCGCCCAAATCCCAGTGGGGCTTGGGTTCAAAGCCCATTATAGGGGGTTCTCCGTTTTGACGGATGACGATGCTACCGGTTTCGTCTTCGCCCACCGGCACGTCAGACTGGGGCAGGTTGGGGAGAGTGAGCATCAGTTCGCTCATCCGGTCGCCCAGTTCTTTGGTTTTCTCGTTCAAGGCATCGGCTTGGTTGCCAATCTCCCGCATCTCGGCACGGGCCTCGTCAGAGACCTCCTGCCCTTGGGAGCGCGCCTGGCCCAGTTCTTTGCTGACCCGGTTGCGTTCCGCGTTCAGGGTGTCGCGTTCTGTGATGGTAGCGCGAATTGCCGTGTCCAGTTCTAGGACCTTCGTGATGGAGTCGTCCTCTCCCCTGGTTTTGAGGGCGGCGCGCACTTCATCCGGGTGTTCTCGTATGTGTTCAATTGAAAGCATGGTTATTCCGTAGTTTCGTCCCCGGTGTTGATTTCTGTTTCTTCTTCGGGCTCTTCTTCTGTTGAATCGGCGCGCAGCGTTCGCATCTGGGGGAAGAGCAGCACATCGCGGATGGACGCCTGTCCCGACAGCAGCATCACCAGCCGGTCGATGCCGATACCCAGGCCGCCGGTTGGGGGCATGCCGTATTCCATGGCTGTGAGGAAATCGTCGTCCTGCCGGTCAACGTCTTCGTTCTCAAATAGTTGTTGTATTCGGGCTTGGTCTTCAAACCGTGCCCGTTGCACCGCCGGGTCGTTCAGCTCGCTGTAGGAGTTGGCGATTTCCATGCCAAAGGCAAAGGCCTCAAATCTTTCCACGTATCCAGGAGTGTCCGGCTTGGCTTTGGCCAGTGGGGACATCTCTTCCGGGTAGTCCAGAACAAAGGTCGGCTGGATCAGGGTTGGTTCCACAAACGTGGACAGCAACTTGTCTATCAACCGTCCCCGGCTTTCCAGCACTGCGGTGTCGATGCCGATCTCTGACGCTTTCTTGCGTAGGGCTTCGTCATCGGTGGATTCGAGGTTGATGCCGCTGCGTTTTTCAAGTTCCTCACGCAGGCTAACCCGCGCCCACGGCGGCTCAAAGTCGATGACTGCATCGCCAATGGTCACCTTGGTCGTGCCGTTGACCGCCATACAGATGCTGGAGACCATCTGCTCGACCATGTCCATCACATCGTTGTAGTCGGCGTAAGCCTCGTAGCTCTCCAGCAGGGTGAATTCTGGGTTGTGGTCCTGGTCGATACCTTCGTTCCGGAAGACCCGGCCAATCTCATAGACCTTGTCGAAGCCGCCGATTATCAAGCGCTTCAAGTAAAGCTCAGTGGCGATGCGCAGGTAGAGCTGCTGGTCCAGGGCGTTGTGGTGGGTGATGAACGGCTGGGCGTGGGCGCCGCCGGCCACGGGGACCAGTATTGGAGTGTCCACCTCCAGGAATCCCTGGTCGTCCAGGAACCTGCGGATGCCGCTGATTACCTTACTGCGCAGGACAAACACGGGCATGATCTCGTCCTGGTTGGCGATCAGGTCCAGGTAGCGCTGCCGGTAACGAGTCTCAACGTCTCTGAGGCCGTGCCATTTCTCAGGCAGGGGGCGCATGCCCTTGGCCGTCACGGTCAGCTCTAAAGCGTCGATGGTCACCTGGCCGGTGCGGGTGCGCATCAGATTGCCGCGCACGCCCAAATGGTCGCCTAGATCCAAGTCCTTAATCAGGTCAAAGCCATCATTCAAATTGTTCTGTCGCATTAGGACTTGGATGACACCGGAAGCGTCTCTCAGATCTACGAACGCCGCCTTGCCCATGGTGCGCATGGAAGAGATACGACCGGCCAGGCTGACATTCTGAAGCTTATCGTCGGCTGGCTCGGCGTTCTCCAATTCTTCAAACAGTGTCGTGGCGGTGGCGGTGTCGTAGGAGCGGTGGAAACGGGCGGGATATGGGTCTATGCCGTTGCCCCGAATACGTTCGAGCTTGGTGGCCCGATTGGCCATTAGGATGTCTTCTGGGTCTGGCATCAAGTCCTGTTAGTCCCGGCCGGTTTGCGGGCGGGTTAGTTGGGATGGGCGGGCGATTTAAGTCGATTAAATCAACTGATTTAACCGGTAGGTTTAATCGGGTAGAAAAGTTAGAGAAAGCAGCGAAATACGTCGTTTTCTCTGACTAGCGATTGTAATGCCGTGCCCATTTGTTGTAAAGGAATTGCCTGGCTTCGCACGCCCGTTTCGGCCACCGACAAGGGCGATATAGACGCCGCTGTATTTGACTCTATTTATATAGTCTATTAAAATTTTTGATGTGACAGCCACAAACCATACACTAATAAAGAATCCCAACGCCGGGTTTACTTGAGTTCACGACTGCGGGGCCTGGACTGGCCGGCGGTCCCACTGGGTTTCTATCTAGCTTCGGGAAGTCTCTTTAGGCACTTCTAGTAAATTTCCTGGGGCTATTTCACCCACGCACCCTCTGCCTTCCAAGCCCTAGGTATGCCGTTGGACTACCAGTTTTTAATGGTCATTCAATCGGGTATATGAATCTGCGTGTTTAGTTGGGCGCAGTTCTTTGGGTTTTAACCCTGGTTTTTAGGAGTTCAGAAGGTTTGAAAGGTTTGATACGGGTCCCCTTAATTGGTCTGGCACTTATCGTTTTTTTGACGTTGATCGCTGCTTGTGACGGTGATAGTTCACCCGTGCTCAGGGTGGGCGGCATCCCCGACCAAGACGCCTCCAGACTTGCCAGACGGTATGACGGGTTTGCCGACTATCTGTCCCGGAAATTGGGCGTGGAAGTGGAGTATGTCCCCAGCGCGGATTACGCCGCGGTGGTGACTGCGTTCACTCAGGGCAACCTTGATCTGGCATTTTTTGGCGGACTCACCGGCGTGCAAGCCAGGATTCTTGACGCTGGCGCCGAAGCAGTAGCCCAACGCGAAAATGATGCGGCCTTCCACTCCAAGTTCATCATCCGGAACGACCTGCCCGCCATGTCATTGAGCGACCTGGCAGACCTGGCCGCAGACCTGACCATAACGTTTGGCAGCGAAAGCTCTACCTCCGGGCACCTGATGCCGCGCCATTTCTTGAAAAGTGCAGGGTTAGAGGCTGATTCTAGTTTCAAATCGCCCCCCAATTACTCCGGCTCCCATGATCTTACGTGGCGGCTGGTTGAGAGCGGTGCGTTCGACATTGGCGCTCTGAACGAAGATGTTTGGGACCGGGCCGTGGCCAACGGGCTGGTGGACGTCAGCAAAGTACGCGTGCTGGAGACAACCCCCGCCTTTTTCGACTACAACTGGACTGCGGCCTCGGGCGTTGGCGAAAAATTTGGCGACGGATTCTCCCAAAAAATTCAGAAAGCACTCCTAGAATTGGGCGCAGAAGAGAATTCAGAAATCCTCAAGCTTTTTAGTACAGAGCGGTTCATTGCAACCGAAAACGACAATTACCAAGCAATTGAGGTCGTGGCTAGGGATCTGGGGATAATCAAATGAGTATATTGAGGGACACCCTAGAACGCGCCAATGACGGAATTAGTCCTGCGCAGCCCTTGGTGGACGGACGCAGCCTGAGCAAGTCATTTGGGTCGCTGGTTGCTTTGGCCCCATTGGACTTGGCCATCGGCGCTGGCGAGAGAGTGGCGTTGGCTGGCCCCAGCGGTAGTGGCAAATCCACCCTGCTGTACATTCTTGCCGGGTTAATCCAACCCGACGATGGCCAGCTATTTCTGGACTCGAAACCAGTTACTGACCTGCAGCCGGGCCGCCAACTCTCGGAGTCTGTGGGTCTGATCCAACAGCAACTAGATTTGGTGGCGCAACTGCCGGTGGTGCAGAACGTGCTGGCCGGGCGGCTGGGCCAGTGGAGTCTATGGCGGTCGCTGACCTCATTATTCTCAGCCAGGGAGCGGAATTCAGCCTTGGATGCCTTGTCCCGACTGGGCATTGCCGACAAGATCGATGAGCCAACCTCCCAGCTCTCCGGCGGCGAGCAACAGCGGGTCGCCATCGCCAGACTAATGCTACAGGCCCCCAAGATAACCCTGGCCGACGAGCCTGTCTCGTCCCTAGACCCGGCCCGAGCCGACGAGATACTTGGCCTACTGAGTGCTCTGGCAACGGACACAGGTGGCGCGTTGATTGCCAGCCTGCACTCGCCGGATCTGATACAGGCGCACTTCACGCGGGTAATTGGCCTGCGGGAAGGCGTCATCCAATTTGATATCCCGGCCCGGGAGTTGACAGCCCCGGTGCTTGAGGCCCTTTATGATCTGGACCGGGACTCCCAGAACTAAAGGGCTGGCCCGGCTTTTCGAGGCCAGACGCCTGCTAAGCCTGATTTTGGTTGGGGCTTTTGTGTGGAGTCTCACCGGCGTTGGTTGGAAGGATGGCATCCTACATACCGGCGGCGGTGATGCCATCAAAGACTTCTCCCTGGCGCTCTTCCCACCAGAACTCTCTCCCGGCTTCTTGAGACTCGCCCTGGCGGCTAGCTGGCAAACAGTGGTGCACGCTGTGGCTGGTATCACCCTGGCCATCATTGTTGGCGTACCCCTGGGAATTATCGCTTCCGGTTCCCTGGGAAACCCTGGCCGTACACGGCTGGCTGTAGCCGTTGGTGTCCGGTTCCTGCTGGCGTTCATGCGCTCGATCCACGAACTGGTCTGGGCTGTGTTATTCGTGGCCGCGTTTGGCCTTTCATCGATGGCCGTGGTGTTGGCCATTGCTATCCCCTACGCGGGGATACTGGGGAGAATCTACTCAGAGCTACTGAATGACGTGCCTGAGGGACCATTGGACGGCCTGCGCTCCGCGGGGGCATCGCCAACTGAAGTCTTGTTCTATGGCCGGATGCCCATGGTCCTGACCGACTTACTCAGCTACAGTTTCTACCGGTTTGAGTGTGCAATTAGAGCCGCAGCTATCATGAGCTTTGTCGGCATCAGAGGACTGGGCTTTGAGATACAACTTTCGTTGAGCGACCTGATGTTCAGTGAGGTCTGGACGCTGCTCTTGTTCTTGTTTGGTCTGGTCTTGCTGGTGGATTACTGGAGCACACGCGTCCGGCGGAGTCTGGGCTCATGAGCGTGAATCGCAAAGCGATCAGGGAAACCGTGCTTGGTCGGCGTCGGATTACCTTCGCTCGGGCGTCGCTCTACGGGTTTTTGGCTCTGGCAGTAGTTTCTTGGGTCTATATCTTGGCCGGGACTGATAGCGGGCTTGGGGATTTATTCTCGGGCCGTTCTTGGAGTAACGCCAGCAGTTTCCTCAGGCAGTTGCTGGGGTTGGAAGACGGGTTGGGCGGCGGTGGCCGGCCCGCGTTTTTTGACCTGAGTCGTTGGGGCGAGACGGGCAAGTTGGCCTATAAAACGCTGATGATGAGCGTGTTGGCCATCGGGCTGGCTGGTCTGGGGGTGTTGGTGACCTTTCTGCCGGCGGCGAGGAATGTTAGTAACGGCGAACTGGGTGGCCGACCTTCCGCCGGTATGGGCACACTTTATCATGCGCTCCGGCTGTTCTTTGCTTTCACACGAGCAGTGCCGGAGTTGGTGTGGGCCATGGTAATCGTGTTCTTTCTGTCACCGGGGATACTGCCGGGGGCGATTGCCCTGGGGCTGCACAACTACGGCATTGTGGGCAAGCTTTCAGCCGAGGTAGTGGAGAATATGGACCCGGGTCCGGCGCGGGCGTTGCGTTCCGCAGGAGCTGGAAATATGCAGATGCTAGCCTATGGAATCATCCCCCAGGCCATGCCCCAGTTTCTCACCTACCTGCTGTACCGCTGGGAGGTGGTGATTCGTACCACGGTGGTGGTGGGCTTCGTCAGCGCCGGTGGTCTGGGCCGAGAATTCAGACTGAGCCTAAGCTTCTTTCAGTACACCGACGTGGCGCTGATTATCTTGTGGTACCTGATCCTGGTGGTAGCTGTAGACCTGCTCAGTGCGTTCCTGCGGCGGCTGGTGCGCGTCCCGTAATGCAGGGTTATCAGGTCTAGATAGTGACGGGGTAGATGACCTGAATCACCTTGTTGTTGCGAAGGCCATCGAAGTAGGGATGGGGACGGTCCGGATTCTGGAGCCAACGCCGGACGAAATAGGCGACCAGATTGGACAACTGATTGCCCACCGAGCGTGCGGACTCCACGAAACAGATGTCATCAATTAGCCCTGTGGCGTCCATGCCCTCATCAGACCGTAGGAACTCGGCCATGAACTTAGCTTCCAGTGAGGCCCCGTTTTGGGCTATGACCAGAGAATGGTTGGCAATGGGTACCGTGCCATCCATGATGTCGTCACCGGACAGGCTGGACATGTTGAGTTCGTCCAAAAACATGCCAATGGCAAAGAAGAATTTGTTCACCAGCGGGCCAGTGGGAGTATCCCATCTGTTGAAGTAATCATCGTTACCGGCGGCTCTGACGTCGTTGAACTCTTTCTTGTTGATGTAGGAGGTGATCACCGGGGTCTCACGTCTAATCATGATGCCCAGGCAATCTTGAAGCAGTTCGTTTCTCTTGGCTGGAGTCCAAGATGAAAAATAGCCCAAACCCTGGTAGAGGTCCACCGGTCGGATGACATTTGGTGCGCCTTCTTCACCTAGCGGCGCGCCAAAATTACGGCGGCAGATGGCATTGAACTCACCGTTTACCGAGATTGACTGGCTTTCGTGAACGAACAACCCGGTGTAAATTTGGTGTCCTTGGGATGGGTCATTGACCGTTGCGCCGGTAAGTCCGGATTCTCCAACATAGGTCAGGAACATTTTCCTCTCTCCAAAACAACCGCCGGAGGCCTCCCCGTATGCGGGGTTTGCTCCTCCGGCGTTTTTAATTCTTTACCGAATCCCATCAAGAGAACTGATCTGTAGTACTGAACAATTCACGGGGACAGGACCATGGATTAAGTTGAGATTGCCCTGGCTCCGAAGTTTATTCCGCGGATGCTTCTGCCGCAGGGGCGTCTCCACCCTCTTCGGCTCCGGCTTCGGAGGCAGTGAATTCTTCTGCGACTCTGGGAAGCTCAATCCTGACTACCATGTCTTCGGCGTCGGTCAAAAGTGTGGCAGAAGCAGGAATGGGTAGGTCACCGGCACGAATCACCGAGTCGGCACTCTCCATGGTGTCCAGGTCAGCTTCAATCTGACTTGGCATCTCCAAGGGTAATGCTTGGACATCCACGGTGCGCAACTGGTGCATCACCGTGCCGTTGACTAAGCGTGCGCCGGCAGATTCGCCAATCAGGATAACGGGCACCTGTGCGGTTACCGGCCTGCTGATGTCTGCGGCCAGCAGGTCAACGTGCAACAAATTGTCGCGCATCGGGTCCCACTGAATCTCTCTGGCAAAGGCCAAATGCGTGCCAGACTCACCCTGGATGGTGATGTGGATGGGTGTGGCACCGCCAGCAGCGGCGAGTGTTCGAATCAGCGTGGAGGTTTGGCACTGTAGTGACCGTGGCTCCATTCCGGGTCCGTAAAGATGTACGGGAACAATTCCGACTCGGCGCAAGCGCGCAACCTTTTTGCCGGTTAATTCTCTGGGGTCTAGTTCAATCTGGACTAAGTTCGTGGTCATGGGACGATGGTCTCCGGTATATTTGTACTTCAGAATTCCCGAGGGTCTGCGACTGATTTTTTGAAAAAGTGCGCATGGGCCAGAAGGGCTACGGCCAATCTTTGGGAATAAGTGCACATGAGTTGATGCGAGAAGTGACGAATCGCAACCGTCTAATAATAGCATTAGCCACCTGGAAAGTGAATGCCGCATCTTCTTGAATATCATTTTAGGCGTGTTGCGACCCCAAATCTTGACACTCGGTTTATCATGGTTTTGGACTTTGACCGGAGGAAAAAACATGGCTTCTCATTCACTGGGGCTTTCCTTATACCAAGCAGCAAGAAATATGGGTGTGCCCTTTACTGATGAAAACGAGCCTGTAGACCGGACGGTTAAGGCTAACGGAATGAATTTTCACTACCTAGAATGGGGCGATTCTTCCAAGCCCACCCTGGTGATGTTTCACGGCGTTTCCCAGCAGGCCCACAGTTGGGATTTTATAAGCCTGAATCTGTCACCCGATTATCATGTGATTGCGGTGGATCAACGCGGCCACGGTGACACAGATTGGGCCGAAGATGGCAATTACTCCCTGGATTCCATGCAAGCTGACATGGATGGAGTGATTGAGGCCATAGGTTTGGATGACTTCAACCTGATGGGCCACTCCATGGGCGGCCGCAACAGCTTCATCTGGGCGTCCAGGCACCCCAAGACACTGCGGTCTCTGACTATCGTGGACACTGGCCCCGTAACCCAACGACAAGGCCAAGACCGGATTCGCAATTTCCGTGAACTGCCCAACGACCTGGACAGTTTCCAAGAATTTGCTGATCGCATCAAAGAATATACGGGTCGCACTGAAGATCAGGTACTTGGGGCGCTGAAATATAGCATCCGCCAGACTTCAGACGGCAAATGGTCTTGGAAATGGGACCCGGCAACCAAGAATCGTAGTCGTATGGGAACTGACCCCAACTGGCCTGTGGAAAAGTTGTGGGAATGCGTGCAGGCGGTGGACTGCCCGTCATTGGTGCTCCGGGGCGACCGCAGCGACATATTTGCCGAGGAAACCCTGGCAAAGATGGGCGAGGTCATGCTTGAATGCACCACGGAGACCATTTCAAACGCCGGACATTTGGTCCAAGGCGACAACCCGGTGGACTTCATCACCGCAGCCCGCACACTTTTATCTAAAGTGAACGCCTAAGAATCTAGGACAAGGTGAACGGCTAGGGTTTAATTATCGACGCAGGCTTTTAAGAGAGGTCGATAATCCTGGGAATCAGATCGCCCAGTCCAAAGCCGACCCCGGCAGATATTGCGCCAATGGCCAGTATCTCCAGTCCTTGCAGGAGCGGTGAACGCTGCACCAACCGGCCTTTGCCCACGCCCAAGATGAACAGGCCCGTCAGCGCCGCTGCAATGGACACGCTGATGGCCGCCCCGCCTTCCATGAAGAAATGGGGCATTATGGGTATGATCGCTGCCAGTATGAAGGCGATACCCATGGTGAGGGCGTCCTTCATGGGGTTGGTTGTATCGTCGGGGCTGATGCCCAGTTCTTTCTCCACCAGAGTGCGCAGCCACAGGTCTTTGTCCTGGGATATCTCATCAGCTAGGTGTCGCGCTTCCTGATAGGTCTTGCCCTCTCGCTGGTAGAGCACCACCAACTCGGCCAACTCCTCAGCCGGGTTTTCCTCAAGCTCTAGGGCCTCACGGGCGATTTCTGCCCTTTGGACATCCTGCTCCGCGCGGGAGCCCAAGAATGCTCCGGTGGCCATGGATAGCATGCCCGGCAGCGCAGCCGCCAAACCGGCGACCAACACGGTGGTCTGGTTTTCCACGGCTACGGCAACTCCGGTGACCAATGCCACCGTGCTTAATAGGCCATCCTGAGCGCCAAAGACCACTTCACGCAATCTTCCCAGCCGGGCGACACGCCAGCGCTCACTGTCGATCTCTGTGGCCGCGCTAACGTAGTCCGCCATGGTCATGCCATCGTCATCGATGGTCAGCGCGCTGCCGGGAGCTGGCCCTGTGGCTGGTACTGGGCCGGACGCTTGGTTGGCCGATGGTGCAACTACCGGCTCCAAACCCGCAGCCGCAATGGCCGCTGTTTTGGCATCCAGCAGTTCCAAGGCAACGGTGAACACCATCAGGTGATGGCGCTCGCGGTCCATGGCCAGGGCAAACGAGTCTGCGGCGTCCTGGCGGCCCTCGTCCAAGGCATCCTGGATCATCTTGGGATACATGGTGCTGTATTCTTTGGACTCGCCCTCGGTCACCGTGCGCAGGTTGATATGAGTGGCGTCCAGCGCACCCGCCACCCGCAGATGGTTCATACCGTGGATGGTCTCGGCGCCGGCCACTTCTTGGAAGACCTGGGCCACTTCGGGGTGACCCTCTTCCAGGGCTCGGTGAGCGTAGGCGTTATATTTTAAATGGGCCATTGCCTCTGCGACAATGGCCGACCAAAGGTTTCGTTCCGTCTTTGTCATTGACGGTGGTTGTGGAGCCATGATGGGTGTCCTTATAAATTTCTGTGGCGCTACCAGACGCTGTTATTGCCCAGCGTAACCGGGCATAATCCGCCTCTAGTCAAAGGCCCAATGGGCCGTGGGATAGCACAACCTATCTTAACAGTTGGGCGAAATCCCTGGGCAGTTAAGCCAGTGCAGGTTGTGGCGAGAGGGGACTAATTACTGGGGTTTCGTATGGGCGGTCTAGGCTGACTGAGAAGCGTGGTGGGCAATCATACGCCAGCCGTCTTCCCGCCGGACGAAAACGTTGGTGGCAAAGGTGCTGAAATTAGACGCTGTTCCCGCTACCACGCTAGTGATGACTTCGACACAGGTGACGCTGCCGAAATCACCCTCGACGAGTACGTTTAGGTAACGGACTTGGAATTGCATCAGGTTGGAATTCTGGAAGATACGGTCCCAGCTCATGCGCACGGCTTCCCAGCCGATCAGGGGAGTCCACCCCGGATGAACACAAACCACCCGCGCGGAGTCCTCCCAGACCTGGTCCATGATGGATATATCCAAGTCTGAAAACGCGTCGTAAAACCGCTGGTTGGCGGCTTTTAGTTCTTCAACTATCTCTGGTTCGGGTTCAGGAATCATCAGTCTTTTTCCTCGTTATAACTACGCCTGGGTTCTAATCCCGCCTGGGTCCTAGCCACGTCCGGCACGGTTGGCCCAATATTCCCAGGCCCGTTCTTGGGCCGTGGGGCGCATCTGGCCTTCTGCCATTAATTCAATCTCGCCTGGTGTCATGTATTTAACATCTCCCAGCCTCAGCGATTCCAGTAGCAGTCCGGCGTTGACCTGCAGATAGACCGAGGCCATCACAACCTCGTGGATGGACTTGCCGGCAATCACGCAGCCGTGGCCGCGCATCAGGGCCACCCGGCGGTCACCTAAGCAGCGGGCCAGGTCTCGGCCTTGCTCCATGGTGGTGACCAGCATGCTGGTGTCCTGAAAATTGTCGCGTATGTCCCAAACCGGCAGTTCCGGCCCAATGATCGCTGCCAGGTGGAACATTGGCCGCAGTGGCGTGTCTGTAACGGTGAATGGCACCACCGTTGCCGAGTGGTTGTGGATAACGGCCAGAACGTCGTCTCGGGCCTCGTAAATGCCGCCGTGGATCGGACGCTCCGAATACATGGTGCGGCCCTGTTGGTCTAGGGGCTCGCCCTCTAGGGTGTACTCCATCAGATCAGAGACTTCCACCAGGTCTGGTGCGCGGGACTGGGACAATATGTACCGGTCCGGGTGTTGTGGATGCCTGATGCTCACGTGGCCAAAGGCGTCTACCACTCCCTCCCGTGCCAATATGCGGTTGGCTGTGACCAGTTGTTCTAATTGTTCATCAAAATCAGTCATGCAATTTTTGCGCCGCTATTTCAATATCCCAGGGTGATGATGCCGGTGTAGGGGGCGGGTTTTTAACCAGCACTGCATGGGGTAGGTCGTGTTTTTGTGTTCCGGCGCGCCGATGGTTGAGATTATCGTGGCGGTTCTAGATTGGCCAACCTTTACCGCGGGCGGGTTTTTAACCCGCCCCTACGGGGAACCGGATTGCATCAAATAAAGAGACCCTGCCCATGTTTCTCGGCAGAGCCTCCCAGTTGCGCTCGTTGGAAAACCAATCACGAATCGTTTAGACCACCTGTCCAAACAAAACGCCGCTGCGCGGCTAGTGCATTGGGGAGAAGGACGACGGGACCATGATCTTGTTCTCTTGGCTGACCAAGAATTCCCGGGTGGGCGGTGGCCAGGTTGGAGTCTTGCTGGCTTCGGCCCTAACGTTTTTCCGCTGGTCTAGATCGTTGTAGGCCCAGATGTGGACCCATTTGTTCAATCCGCCAGTGTCGGTATACATGGCGGCGGCCAACGGGGAGAATTCCTCACGGGCGGGAACGGCATCGGCCCAGATGTCGATGACCTTACTCATGCTGCCGACCTTGTAGGTGTAGGAACGCATCTCGTAGATGGAACCCAACGCTTGATCGCCACCCAGCGGGCGCATGAACGGGGCCGGGTTGAAAATCTCTGAGTTCATGCTCACGTACATGTCGGGGTCATTCTTCGGCGGCCAGTTTGGGTCTTTGCCAGCTTCTGCGCGGACGCTGTTGCGCTCTTCCACGCTCTCGTAGGGCCACACGTGAATCACCTGGTTCAAGGGGCCGATCTCGGTGTGCCAGAAGGCTCCCAACTTGGAATACTTCTCGCGGTGAGGCAACGCGGCGGCAAAGTTCTCTTCGAACGTGGCGACGCTGCCGGGTTTCAGGACGTAGGTACGCACTTCGTAAATCATGGTGGCTCCTAACTGACGTAGATTGTATTCTGCCCACCTTGCCAGGCTCAAAACCAGGCTAAATCAGAGACGGGCCTGAAGTACGGCGACAGTGTAGCAAAACTGGATTGTCCGGGCAAACAGTCCGGCGTCAATGGCTACTAGTTTGCCTGCATGATGACCACTTTATCGCAGTGCTTCTCAGCCATCTGCACAAGCTCCTGGTGCAACTCAGACGGACTGCCAATGGTGCAGACCACATTCCAGACACCGGCCCTAGCGTCTCGGCCCATCCGGGCGATGATTTCAATGTTGTTCTCGCCGTTAATCGATTGCTCGGTTCCGGTGGCGAAATTTCGCACTGCATTAAGGGCTTCGGCAGTACCGGCGACATTATTAGCATATTTCAGCAGTCCGATGGTTGAATCACCCAAATGTGAAGGACTGGCTGGGTCCAGGACGATGAACGCCACAGCCCGATCCTTGGCGGCAAAGGCGGTCACGTACTTGCGCGTTTCCACGATCTGACTGGCGTGGGTGGCCTCATGTCCAGATGAACGTTCGATTAATTCCAGCAACGTCAACTCGGGAAAGTTATTTTCGAGGTTGTATGGGATAGCTGGCTGGGCCATCCGGTCTTCGGTCAAACTCGCAACCAAGGCGCGGAACCGCTGGTGGGTCTCATCCAGGTGGGCGATGTCTTGTTTGAGCCTGTCTTCGCGGGTGGCAAAGGGAGCTAGCATGTCCAACTCGCCGGATGCGATCTTCTCCAGTCGGTCTAGATAGTTCTCGGCATCCAGGTGTATCAGCGTCTCCCAGACCGACCATCTGGAGCCCAAAAATGCATCATCGGGGTCGAGCCCTGCCAAGGATCCATGGAGTGCCTTATGTGATTCATCAAGTTGTTCCAGCACCAGATCCCGGCGTTGGAGCAGGGTTAAGTCTTTGTCTGTCGCCATTGGTTTCTCCCTACGGCTTATTACCTGCGGCTTTTTAAATTCTGAGGCCATTCTATGCCCGGCACCTCTTCGGTGAAAGATGCGGCAGTGGTACAATTTTCATCAATCTAAATGACCGAAGCTAGAAACAGAACAGCCACGCCTGCCGCCAGCATCAGTGGAGACTGGCTGACCAAAGAACGGCTGCGCAATCTGTTGAACGTGCGTATGCCCCACGACGGCGAGGTTAGCTCATCCATCTACCTGCGGCCAGGTGACACTGCTGGTTCTGCGGAATGGAAAGAGCGATTGTCCCGCTTGGGTGGTACCCCCGAGGACAACGGTTGCGGTCTGGTGGGGCTCAGGGCTGGTGACCGTATGCTGGTCATAGCGCCGCCGTTTCCGGTGCTGGAGAGCGGTCTTTATGACATTTGGAACGATGAACCACTTGGGGAATTATTGGACGCAGAACGCACCATCGGCGTGGTTCTGGTGCGGCTGGGTCGCTACTCCGTGGCAGTCTACCGGGGCGCGGACCTGGAAAGCTCCAAGACCGATTCGCGCTACGTGAAGGGCAAACACCACGCCGGTGGCACATCGCAGCTCCGTTACACTCGCATCAGAGAAGGGCAGATGCGGCGTCTTTACATAAAAGTCTGCGAGTCCATTCGCGCCCAGTTTGAGCCCGTGGCCCGTGAGTTGGACCATGTGGTGTTGGGCGGAGAAAAATTCACGCTGAACGGCTTCCTGAAGGTCTGCCCTCGACTGGACGAATACAAAGGCATTACGCTGAAAAGAAGATTAAACATCCGAGATCCCAAGCGCGACACCCTTGATGACCTGGGTAGCACGCTGCATGAGAGCCGTGTTTGGGCTATGGACTGGTAATAATTGAACGACACTGAACCTGCAATGCCTGAAATGAATAACCCCTCGGAGTCCACGGTCCGACGAGAGACTCGCACGTTGAACACAGACCTGGGCGGCTTCGATTTCGCCGGACGGCTGCTCGAATTCGATAAAGTCCGAGAGCAACTCGTCAGCCACACGCACACAGTGGTTGGCGCCGAGCGTGCCCGGTCTCTGTCACCAACGCTTGACCTGTTAGATATCGCCACCAGGCAGCAGGAAACGTCCGAGGCCAAGCTGTACCTGGACACTGGTGTGGGCCTTGAATTTGGGCCGGATCAGGACTTTAGAGAGATTCTTCAGCGGGCCTTGCTGGGTGGTTTGCTGCGCGGCGACGAACTGTTTGCTATTCGAGAATTGCTCCGCGCCGCTCGTTTCAACCGCACTGAGCTTGGCCGTCACGACGAGATTCCGTTGCTGTCCAGCATTGGAGAGAGCATCCCGGAATTGGGCGACCTGGAACGCACGCTCTCCGGTTCCATCAGCCCAGTTGGAGAGGTGCTGGATAACGCTAGTCCAGTGCTGCACAACCTGCGTCAGGACGCCCGCAACGCCCAAAACCGGCTGAACGATATCATGGAGCGTAACCTGCGCCGACTACAGCGTGCCGACGTGCTCCAAGAAGCCTTGATAACCCAACGCAACGGCCGTATGGTGCTTCTGATTAAAGCAGAGATGCGCTACCGGGTGCCGGGCATCGTCCATGACGTGTCCGACAGTGGAGCAACCGTGTTTGTGGAGCCCATGCCGGCCATCGATATGGGCAACCGCTGGCGTGAAGCCCGGTTGGCCGAAGACCGAGAGGTTGAACGAGTGCTGCGGCAGTTGTCGGGCATGGTCGGCCTTTCCGGCGAAGACCTCATGTTGACACTGGACCAGATCGCCAGGCTTGATCTGGACATCGCCAAGGCCCGCTATTCCAAGGTGATCAACGCCGTTGCGCCGTGGGTTTCAGAGCAGGAAGCTTCGGATAGGCGTCTGAGGCTGGTCCGGGCGCGACACCCCCTGCTTACGGGCGCCGTGGTGCCGGTCAGCATCGACCTAGACCGAGAACAAGAGGTGCTCTTGATCACCGGCCCCAACGCCGGTGGCAAGACGGTAACTCTGAAGACTGTGGGTCTGCTGGCTATGATGGCCCAGGCCGGTCTGCACGTGCCTGCGGAAGAAGCCCACTTCCCCCGGTTTGACGGCATCTACGCAGACATTGGCGACCAGCAGAGCATCTCGGAGTCGCTTTCCACATTCAGCTCACACATCACCAACCTGAAAGGAATCATGTCCCGCGCCACCGTCAATTCCCTGGTCTTGGTGGACGAACTTGGTACCAGCACCGACCCTGAAGAGGGTTCGGCCTTGGCCAGCGCCGTGCTCCGGTACTTCCAGAAGACTGGCTCGTTCGTAGTCGGCACTACCCACCACCGTGGCGTGGCCCGGTTTGTTCAGGAACAACCAGGCATGGTTAACGCCAGTGTCGACCTGGATCCCGCCACATTGGAGCCTACTTATCATGTGACGCTGGGTCTGCCGGGCCGCAGCTACGCACTGACCATTGCCGCGCGACTGGGCGTGCCCCAGGAAGTGATTGACGACGCCCGCACCGGTATCTCTCCGGTGGAGCAGGCCACTGAAGGTCTCTTGCAGGAATTGCAGCAAGAACGGTTGGTGGTCGAGGAACTGCGGCAGGAAGCTGAAATTGCGCGGACTGATTCGGCACGCAAACAACGGGAGCTAGACGCCCAATTGGCTGACGTAGAATCGGCCAAAGCCAACTTGGTCGAAGATTCGCGCCAGGAACTTCAGTCTCGCATTAGTGGGATATTGGACCGGCTGGCCAGGGCAGAACGCACTCTGGAAGCCGCCGAGATGCGCCAGGATGCCGAAGCACGTGTTAGGGCCGCTGCCAGAGCTGAAACAGAGACAAAACAGCAGATGCAGGTCCATCGCGATGAGATTAGAGAAGTTCAACGAGAACTGGATTCCACGTCCTGGTCGCCCATCGAGGTTGAAAGGATACCTTGGCAGGAAACCCTCAAGGAAGGCGACCGCGTCTACATACGTGGCATTGCCCAGCCGGTAGAGGTAATATCTCCGGCCGACAGCCAGGAGCGGATCGAAGTTCTGCTAGGCACCATGCGGGCCAAGATTCCAGTGTACCAACTGGAACGGAAGGCCGATGCCGACCCAACTGCCGCTGCCCACGGAGTGTATTTGAGCCGCTCCTCTAGTAGAACGCGTACGCGTGGCCCGAGCCCGGAATTAGACTTGCGCGGTCTGCGGGTGGACGAGGCCCTAAGCAAGGTGGATGACGCCTTGAACGATGCATCATTGGACGGGGCCAGTTCGGTTCGCTTGATTCACGGCAAAGGCACCTGGGCGCTGCGCACCGCCATCCGAGAGTACCTGAACGGTCACCCCCTGGTGATCTCAGCCCAGGACGGAGAAGGGGCCGGCGGCGACGGCATCACCGTTGCCGAGTTGGAGTAGGGCCTGCCCCTACTTGCCCTGAAACCTGGCTTGGCGTCGCTCGGCGAAGGCCTTGATGCCCTCTTGGAAATCCGCGGTTAGGCCGCTGTTGGCCAGCGCTTCTGTTTCTGCGTCCAGTTGGGTCACGATGTCCCGATTCCATGACTGATCGAACAGGGCTTTTACCTTTCCGTAAGCCAAGGTCGGCCCCTGCGCCAGTCTGACGGCAGTTTCCATGGCGTGGCGAAACAGGTGCTCGTCTTCCACCACCTGATTGACCAGACCCATCTCCAGGGCCATCTGCGCGCCGATGGGCTGGCTGGCCAGATATAGCTCCATTGCGCGGCCAGAGCCCACCAGCCTGGGCAGCAGGTACGTGGAACCGCCGTCAGCCGTTGCGCCAATGTTGGCGTAGGCCATCAGGAACCGTGCGCTTAGGGCGGCGTACCGGATGTCACAGCCCAGGGTTAGGCTGAAACCTGCGCCAGCGGCGACACCGTTGATTGCCGCTACCACCGGTTTCTCCAGTCTCCGAAGACTGAGAACCACCTTGGTGTGGAGCGCATCGGCCATTGTGCTGATGTGTTCGCGCAGGCCGTCTGGGCCGCCGCCATCCAGCACCTCAATGAACATTTTCACGTCGGCGCCGGAGCAGAACGCAGCGCCGGTCCCGGTGAGTAGTACCGACCGGACATCGTTGCGCTTGCAGGCCTCAATCGCCTCTTCCATTTCGTTGACCATGTCCGGAGTGAGGGAGTTTCGGGATTCGGGGCGGTCTAGGGTGATGATGCCCACTCCGTCCATTTTTTCGAACTTTATATTTTCGCCAGCCATTAGACGCTCTCCATGTATTCGGAAATCTCTTCCAGGCCGTAGCCGGATACTGCAATCTCCGGCGCCCAGGTCACCTGGTCTGACGACCAGCGCACTGTGGCCCGGCGTTGGGAGGCAATGCCTAGGATGTTGTTGATCAGCCGGAGCACATTGTCGTTCATGCGCACGGTGTTGGGTTTCAGCGGAGCGGCGAATTTGCCATCTTTGATCAGGTAGGAATCGCCGATAATCGTGCCGCTGAAATCTCCGCTAGTGGTGCCATTCACCGGGTAGGTGTACCAGATGCGGCCAATGTAGACGCCGTTGCCAACCAACTGCAGCAATTCTTCCTGGGTGTTGGCCCGGTTGCCTTCAATCACTAAGTTCTTGGGGACTGCGCCGGGCATGGATGCAAAATCACGTCCACCGCCGTTGCCAGGCCGGAACCCGTTGCGGGGGGCAATCATCTCCAGGGCGCTGGCCGGGTTGGTTCCTAATTTGTCCTGCCCGGTGGCGTCATTCAGGATGCGCTGGTAGTTGTAATAATCAGACAGCAGGCCCGACAGTTTGCCGTTGCGGATTAAGTCAGTACGTCCCGTGGGCAGGCCCTCGTCGGTGATCGACTTGGCGCTGGGCAAGTTTGGGGACGCGCCGTCGTCGTAGAGGTTGAAGTCTTCTGAGGCCACCAACTGGCCCAGCTTGCCTATGAATGGCGATGCACCGGCGAAGAACATGTCCAAAGACAGCCCCGGCATCAGCACCCAATCAAGTATCTCGGCTACTGCTTGGGGGCCAAGAATCACGTTGTACTCGCCGGTCGGTATGCGTTCGCCCTCCATCGATGCGATGGCGTTGCGTGCGGCTTCCGCAGCGGCTTCCCCGGTGAAATCGGAGAGCTGACTGCCAACGGACCAGCCGCTGCCCTTGCTGGCTTGGGTCTCGATCATAGCCGTGGCGAATGACATAATCAGGGTGTTCTGCTCGGTCTTAATCCTAGGTATATGGGTTGAGCCGATGGCCATGCGGTCTTGAAGCATGACCACGTCGCCGCCCAAAATCAGGCCAAGTTCGGACATTTTTTCCGCTGAGCCGGCCAAGCCCATCAAGTCTTCCGACGACTGGAAGGTGTCCAACGCGCGGTGCATCATGCTCCAGCCCGCGTCCACCAGACCCTTGCCGCCGATGCGCATTAGCGCTGGGTCGTAGTTGGCCAGCGGTTCCTGTTCCTTTGATGCTGGTCGCTGGGGTGAATCAAGCTTGGGCAGCGACACAAACTTGGGATCGGCAACTGCTCCGGCACGGGCTTTTTCTAACGCCCGTTCAGCACCGGCCACGGAGAGGTCGGTAGGCTCGCTGCCAAAGCCGGTTTTGATGCCGTTGGGGGTTCGGAAAGTGGCCCTGATGCCCAGGCCGTAGCCCTCTGTGGACTTGGGTTCTTCCACGCCGTTGCTTGGGATGTGGGAGGTGTAATTGAGCCGAACAGTGAGGTTGGACCCAGCCGAAGCAAAGACCTCAACCTCGGTTACGTCGGGTTGGGAGGAGGCAAACGCCAAGGCGTCCTTAACGGCGCGGCGCAGGTTGGCTAGGGATATCACTCTGGTCGGTCCTTCCGAAGAGCAGCCCGGCCCGGAGGGTAATAATTCAAAGGGCTATTCTTCATCGGTTGGCGGCTCGGGTAGTGCCCATGAGTCGTCTGAGTCAGACGGTTCGTCCAGCGATTCCGACCGAGTTTCCCCTAGAGCCTCGTTCGGCGCTGCGTCGGGTATTCCCCGTTGCTGGCGAATGGCCTGAATCTGACTTAACGGACGTTCCAGCGCCCGACGCCGAGTGCCGGCCAGGTTTTCGAACCCCTTTTGAGCCAGCTCGAAACGCTTGCCCACCAAGTCCATCTGGGCGGTGAACCGGTCCCACTGCCGGTCAAAGCTGGCCAGCACCGATAGAATCTCGTCCGAAGCCTGTTGAATGGCAAAGTTGTCCAAGGCGTGGCGTATAACGCTCAGAATGGCGAAGAGGCTGATGGGTGAGCAGAGCACCACCCGGTTTTGCAACGCTTCTTCCACCAGCGTTGCCCCGTGCTGTTGGATGTAGTGGAACATGGTCTCGTTGGGGATGAAAACGAGCACGTAATCCAGAGTATTGTCTTCAGGGTTGATGTAATCCCGGCCAATGACTTCTCGGGTGCGGTCTCGCACGTCCCGCAGGAAGGAACGGCTGTACTCCTGGATGTCCGCTTCAGACTCCGCTTCAACCAGTTTCATGTAGTTGGTCAGCGGAAACTTGGCGTCCATGTTGAGCTTCTTGTTATCCGGCATCAATATGGTGAAATCCGGCCTAGAACTGCCGTCGGCAGTGGTGGTCTGCTTGGTGTAATTTACCGACTCTACAAAGCCGATCAGACGGAAAACGTCCTCAGCCATTCGCTCGCCCCATTGGCCGCGGACTTGGGTGTTGGCCAGGATGTTTTGGAGGGCAGAGGAACTGGTGTTCAAGCTGGACAGCATGGTTTCCAGTCGCTCTGACTGCTTGGCGCGGTCTACGTTTAGGTGCTGGATGGCCTCATTAACTCGGTCCATGCCCTGTCGAATCTCGCCCACCTGGTGGCCAAGGGCACTCTCTTCACTGTTGGAGTTGGAAGCTTCTTGAGATTTGAGCAGGCGCAGCATGAGGATGATAGCCGACGCCGTGGATAACAGAGCAACTATGCCGATAATTATTATTGCTACCGTCATGCTTTCCTCAAAATTGTGCCGTCTAGCCTGGCCCAGTTAAACGAGCGACGCTTCTCATAGCCTTGGTTAGCCTGGCCCCGTGAGACGAGCTACCCCTCGCATAGTAGGCCCGCCGTTGCTCATGCGCTTGGCCTGCATCGGTTGTCCCTTGCCGCAATTGGGAATGGGGTTCACTCGCAGGTCGTTGCCCACCGCGTCAATGGACATAAAGTAGTCGCGGCTGTCCGAAGTTATACCGCCGTCCCGGTACAGCCTTCCCAACTGGCCGTTCTTAATCTCATAGACCTTGACCGCGGTGATGCGGAAGTTTTCCCTGGACTCGGCGATCGAAGGCGTACGGTGTCCGTCGATGTAATACCCGTCTTCAACCTCAGATATGATGCTCTGTGGGTCTTGCTCGCCTGCGCCGAAGATGGTGTTGGTCATGCGGATGAGCGGCACTAATTGGGCTTCAGTGGAGCGGGCCGACCCATTGGGTTCTGCCCCAATGATAGCCGCCGTCTGACGGTTATTCAAAAACTCTTCCAATACGCCGTTTCTGAGAATGTAGGCGCGACGGGCCGGTGTTCCCTCATGGTCGTACTTGAAGGAGCCGTAACCCTCCATGGTTGGGTCCGAGTAGGCGGTGACCAATGGCGAGGCGATCTGATTGCCCAGTTGGTTATCCTGCAGGTCTTTCAGGAACCAGGATCGTCCCGCATAGCCGGTCTCATACTTCAATGCCCGATCCAACTCGGACGGATGGCCGACCACTTCATGGATCAGCAGGGTATTAAAGTGCGGGTTGGTGACGACCGTTACTTCTTTGTTCGGCGGCTTTAAAGGCGGCGCAGCGGACACTTCCACCGCGTCTGCGCCCAGCTTCTTGCAGAAGTCCGTGAAGTTGGGGAGCACGATGGGCCCGTTGGTGTAGCCGTCGGTCAAGACCTCCCAACCACGCTGGTGGCCGGTGAAGTCGTACAGTTCAAAATTACCGTGCTCCCCGCTGCAGATGGCAATGGCAAAGCCCTCTGTCTGGGCAAAACTCTGGTCAATATCTGCGCCATCAGAACTGAAAAACAGTTCCCGGAGCAAGAATGTCGACGCTGATGCCGCCGAGTAAACAATGTTACTCCCTTGGCTCTGCATCGCCTTGCAGCCGTCCATGGCCATCGCAATGGTGTCACCAAGCGGAACTTGCCGTGGATCAGAGGCGTAGATGGCTGGGACCGTGTCCTGGTTGACTGGCACGACGGCCAGGTCTCCCGAAGTGAGGCTGCTGCCCAGGTTTGGGAAACGGCCTTTGGCGCGCGATTTTTCCCTGGCGCTAGCCCTTGCCCGGTTATGGGCTTGTTTGATGCCATCCCAGACCACGTCTTCCAGGCGATCAAGATCGGTGGTACCCAAAACGCGACCGTAATAACCAGAGGCGCTGGTGCGTCCCCCCGCAATGGCCCTAACGCCGAAATCAAAGGCGTAGTCCTCGGAGCTGGCCTTCTCCGCACCGTTCTCCGCCAGAGCGCCCTTCTCTTCTCGGACTTCTATGCGGAGGTCGCAGTAGCGAAGACTCGGCAGCGTCTTGGCCTTCTCGGCAACCAGCGACTGCAGGTTGGCCCGGAACCGATCCAGAGACTCAACCGTGACGCGCGTCGAAGACCCGAAAGATTGAAAAGGCCGAGAAGACGCAGATGTCATAAGACTGCTAGGCCGCGTCGGAGACGGCTTTGGCAACAGTGCGGGCTACTTCCGGGTCCAGAGACCAGGGAAGGACGTTCTCTGCGGTGGGTTCCACAATCATGGCCGCCAGAGCGATGGCCGCCGCCAGTTTCATCTTGGTTGTGACTTTGGTGGCGTGGCAGTCCAGCGCGCCCCGGAAAACGCCGGGGAAGACCAAGCTGTTGTTGACCTGGTTCGGGAAGTCGCTACGTCCGGTGCCAACCACCGCTGCTCCGGCTGCCTTGGCCAGGTCTGGCCAAATTTCCGGAATGGGGTTGGCCATGGCGAATACTATGGGGTCTTTGGCCATGGATGTGACCATCTCCGGGCTAATCATGTCACCGGCCGCCAGGCCAATGAACACGTCTGCGCCGCGCATGGCATCGGTGATGCCACCGGAGAGATTGTCCGGGTTGGTGGTGTCCAGCATGGCAGACTTAACGGCTGTTAGGTCGGTCCGGTCGCGGGAGATAATACCGACACTGTCTACCAAGACTACGTGTTTGGCACCGTGGTCCAGGAGCAGCTTTGTGGAGGCGATGCCACCCGCGCCTGCGCCGGCGAATACGAATTTGGTGTCTTCAATCTTGCGGTTGGTTACGAGCAGGGCGTTAATCACTGCGGCTAGCACGGCGATGGCTGTTCCGTGTTGGTCATCATGGAACACCGGGATTCCCAGATCCTGCAACGCATCTTCGATGTCGAAACAGCGCGGCGCGGCGATATCTTCCAAGTTGATGCCCCCAAAACTGGGAGCCAAGGCTCGCACGGTCTGGATGATTATGTCGGTATCTTGGGTGTCCAAGCAGATGGGGAATGCGTCAATGTCGGCCAATCCCTTGAACAAGATGGATTTGCCTTCCATGACCGGCATGGCGGCTTCAGGCCCAATGTTGCCCAGCCCCAGCACCGCAGAACCATCGGTCACCACGGCTACGGTATTGGCCCGGTTGGTGAGGTGGTAGGACTCTGACTTGTCGGCGTGAATGGCCATGCAAACAGTCGCCACTCCAGGAGTGTAGGCGATGGATAGGTCATCCAGCGTCTCAACTTTCATCTTTGGCGCGATACTGACCTTGCCTCTGGTTTCTCGATGCCGGACGACTGCTTCTTTTCCATAGTCCCTGGGTTCTGTAGACATGTTTACGCATCTCCCAAAATTGGTGGCTTCAAGCGCCAAAATTTTTGCTAAATCAACCAGTCCATTCCACTAGGAACAACAGCCCTATCGCTGCCGATCCAGCCAGAGCAACGGAAATTCGGACAACTACTGGAGTCGCTTGGGTTGCCTGCCCGTTCTGTTCCGCTAGGCGGCGTCTGAGTGGGTCAGCCAAATCCGTCAGCCGGACATGACCCTCTGCCTGCAAGGCCGCAATGGCTTCAAGTTCCAAATCATTGTTGTTCGTTGGTTTTGGTTGCATGCTCTACATGCTGCGGTCGACGTGTTGCATCGACCCGGTTGTCAATTATGACCAGAATAGCCAGTCAGTGATTAGTGTGTCACTGCCCCCAAAGAAGCAGAAGAGACCAGTTTGGCATATTTGGCAAGTGCGCCACTCGTGTAATTGGGCGGAATGGGCTTCCACTTGCTCTTTCGTTCCGCAAGCTCTTCGTCGGTGAGCTTTACGTTTAGTTTGCGTCCCGGGATGTCCAACGTGACAATGTCGCCCTCGTTGATTAGCGCTATGGGGCCGCCCACTGCAGCCTCGGGTGCCACGTGGCCAACCATGGGTCCGTGGGACGCCCCGGAGAAGCGACCGTCAGTAATCAGGGCAACATCGTCGCCCAAACCCTGACCTACTATGGCAGCGGTCACGGACAGCATTTCCTGCATGCCTGGCCCGCCCTTGGGGCCTTCGTAACGGATGATTACTATGTCTCCAGCCTTGATGTCACCGCGTTGGATGGACTGGAATGCGGCCGGCTCTTGGTCAAACACCCGGGCCGGTCCTTCAAATACCTTTTCCTGATGCCCGGCGACCTTGATGACTGCGCCGTCCGGGGCGATGTTGCCCTTCAATATGGCGAGTCCGCCGGTGGGGCTGCGTGGATTGTCTATCTGGTAAACGATGGGTTGGTCGTCAATTGTCGGGACGGACTCAATGTTTTCCCGCAGGGTCTTGCCGGTCACCGTCATGCAGTCACCGTGCAGCAGTCCGGCATTCAACAGCCGCTTCATAACCAGGGCGATACCGCCGTAACGGCTGAGGTCGGCCATCAGGTACTTTCCGGCCGGTTTCATGTCTACGATGTAGGGTGTGTTGCGGCTGATGCGGTCAAAGTCGTCCAGGCCGAGTTCGACATCAACCTCGCGAGCGATGGCGATCAGGTGCAAAACCGAGTTGGTTGACCCACCCATGGAAACTGCGACCGTGATGGCATTCTCAAATGCCTGCTTGGTCATGATGTCACGGGGGCGTAGGTCCTCTTCTAACAGGCGCATTACCGTGCGGCCCACGTCTCTGGCCTCGCCCATCTTGCGAGGATCAATGGCCGGAGCAGAGGCGTCACCTGGGAGTGACATGCCCATCACTTCAATGCAGGTAGACATGGTGTTGGCAGTGAATAACCCGCCGCAAGAACCCTCACCAGGGCAGGCAACGCATTCCAGAGCGGTCAGGTCTTCCAGGCTCATATCGCCCTTGGCATAGGCACCAACGGCCTCAAACACGTCTTGGATGTTCACATCCTGGCCCTTGAACTGGCCGGGCATGATGGACCCGCCGTACATGAACAGACCCGGCACGTTCAAACGCCCCAAAGCCATCATGCAACCAGGCATATTCTTGTCACAACCGGCAACTGTGATTAACCCGTCCATGCGCTCGCCAAAGGTAACCAACTCGATTGAGTCGGCGATGACCTCACGGCTTACCAGGGACGTTTTCATGCCCTCGGTGCCCATGGATATGCCGTCACTTACGGTGATGGTGCCAAATTCAAAGGGCACGCCATCGGCGGCGCGGACGCCCTCTTTGGCGGCCTTGGCAAATCGGTCCAGATGCACGTTGCACGGTGTAACGTCGCTGGCCAGGTTTGCGATGGCAACAAACGGTTTTTGCAGATCATCCTGGGTTAGTCCCATGGCCATCAACATAGCTCTGGCCGGTGCCCGCTGAGGGTCTCCGGTCAGCTCACTGCTGCGGTGTTTCATGTGAGCGGGTCTGGCGGTTTTTGGTCCTGTCGCCACTGGGTCATCTCCTAGGCGCCGCCGGGTCTTTGAACCAAGTTTTTGAACCGGGTTTTTGAAATAGTACGGGCGCCGATACATTGGCAAAAATAGGGTCAATGCACCACTAGCCATGGGTGCGTAATTGAACAATTATAAGTGCCTATACTAAGTGGATACAAGATGGTTGGCGCGACGAGCCTGGCTCAGGCGTGAAAAGGAGGGGTTTGAACGGCAACCAGGGGTTGCGTAGCTATGAGAATTTGATTACGCTGATGCTTGAAAAAATCAGGTGTGGTCAGGAGAGGCTGCTATGTTTAACCCAATAAGCTGGTTCAAGCCAGGTATCGCCCAAGCGCATTGCGACGTCCCATGCGGAATCTACGAACCGTTGTCGGCTAAGATTGCCGCTCAAACCGTTCAGAAAATGACTCTAAGACTTCAGACGCTGGAGCGCCCTGATGGAAGTGATGCTGGAGCTTACCAGGACTATGTCAACAAGATCGCCCGTTACATCACAGTCAAAGAAGAACACGCTGAAGTAGTCAAGCACGAACTGACCGTTCTCTGGGCTGACTATGGCTGGCCGAACACTCCCGACGGCTTTGACCTGCACGGCACCTTCAACGCCGCTTTGAAGCTGGCCGGACAGTGCAAGCAGAACGTCGACATGGCCAAATGCGAGGAGCTGGTTTCCACAGTTGATGCCATCGCCACTGCATTCTGGGCGACTAAGGGCGTAGAGTACAGCGACCCCAACGCCGCTGCCCGCTACGGCGCTTAAACCGCCAATTAATAACGGCAATTAAAAGGCCCTCCTTCCGCGGAAGGAGGGCCTTTTTGCGTTCTGAGTTGATTGCCGTCTTAACTAAGACTGCTTAGCGCTGCTGTCACTTTGGCGATGGTGGCATCAATGTCTGCCTCTGTGTGGGCAGTGGAGACGAAACCAGCCTCGAACTGGGACGGGGCAATGTAGACGCCCTGTTCCTGCATGGCGTGGAAGTAGCGGCCATACATTTCTGTGTCTGAATTCTCAGCATCGGCCAATCCGGCCACTGGTCCCGGATTGAAGAACCCCGTGAACATGGAGCCGACACGGTTGATCGTTGACGGTATCTCAGCCTGCTGGAAAGCTGCTGTGACCCCGTCGGTCAACCGCTTTGCCAGGTCGTCTATACGCTCGAACACGCCCGGTTTGTTCAGCTCTTTTAGCGTTGCAATTCCGGCGCTGACGGCCAAAGGGTTGCCCGAAAGTGTACCCGCTTGGTACATGGGGCCCAGAGGCGCAACCATTTCCATGATTTCTTTCCGTCCGCCGTAGGCTCCCACCGGGAGTCCACCGCCGATGATCTTGCCCATGGTGGTGATGTCTGGCGTGATGTTGAACAGTCCCTGGGCGCCGTTGGGGCCGACCCTGAATCCGGTGATGACTTCATCAAATATCAAGAGTGCGCCGTTGTCCTGGGTGACTTTTCTGAGGGCTTCCAAGAATCCCGGTGCAGGTGGGATCACGCCCATGTTTCCGGCCACTGGCTCTGTGATGACGGCGGCGATGCCGGAAGGGTTGGCGGCAAAGAATTTCTCTACCGACTCAATGTCATTGTATTCACCCACCAAGGTCTCGCTGGCGTAGGAAGCCGGAACTCCGGCGCTGGTGGGTACGCCGTGGGTCAATGCGCCGGAGCCTGCCTTAACCAGCAGTCCGTCGGCGTGACCGTGGTAACAGCCGGCGAACTTGATGATTTTGTCCCGGCCGGTGTAGGCGCGGGCCAGGCGGATGGCACTCATGCACGCCTCGGTTCCAGAGCTGACCAAACGGACTGAATCCACCGACGGTAGCGCCGTGCAGATCATCTTGGCCAGTTCAACTTCTTGTTCCACCGGAGCGCCGAAGCTGGTCCCGCCCTCGGCAGTCTTTTTCAGGACTTCGACAACAGCAGGATGGGAGTGTCCCAATAGCAACGGTCCCCAAGAACCCAGGTAGTCTAGGTATTCGTTGCCGTCCACGTCCCAGATTCGGGCTCCCTTTCCTCGGGCGATGAAAGGAGGAGTGCCGCCGACGGCCTTGAATGACCGCACCGGGCTGTTAACGCCGCCGGGGATGTATTTCTGAGCCTCGGCGAATAGTGCTTCTGATTTGCTAAGTTGCATGCAGCTTCCTGATTAAATATTGGGAGTTCAGAGACTATTCAGTCTCGTTAAGTCGATTGACTATTATTACTCTAAATCGATTGCCAAATGGCTACTCGGTTTCCTTGAGCCATTTGGCTACTTCTTTGGCGTGGTACGTGAGAATCGTGTCTGCGCCGGCCCGTTTGATGGAGGTCAGCACTTCCATGGTGACGGTTTTCTCGTCAACCCAGCCAAGCGAGGCTGCGGCTTTAATCATGGAGTACTCGCCGCTCACATTGTAGGCGGCTAGGGGCAGGTCAAATCGGTCTTTAGCCTGCCGAATCACGTCTAAGTAAGCCAATGCCGGTTTTACCATTACGATGTCGGCGCCCTCAGCGACGTCGGCTTCGATCTCGCGCATGGCCATGCGGGCGTTGGCCGGGTCCATCTGATAGCTCTTGCGGTCGCCAAACTGGGGCGTTGAACCAGCGGCCTCCCGGAATGGGCCGTAGAACCCGGACGAATACTTGGCCGCGTAACCCATGATGGGTATGTCATCGTAGCCGTTGGCGTTCAATGCCTGGCGAATGGCCCACACCTGGCCGTCCATCATTGCTGATGGCGCAGGGAGGTCGGCTCCGGCTTGAACGTGAGACACAGCGGTCTTGCCCAGCAGTTCCAGGGTCTGGTCGTTGTCGACCTTGCCGTTCTCGATCACGCCACAGTGGCCGTGGTCGGTGTATTCACACATGCAGACGTCGGTAACCACCATCATCTTGGGGTGGTTCTTCTTAATCATGCGTACCGCTTCCTGCACGATGCCCTCAGGGTCGTAACCCTCCAGGCCCAGCGGGTCTTTCTCAGCGGGCAACCCAAACAGCAGGACAGATGGGATGCCCAATTCCGCGGCCTCGCCAACTTCCTCAGACAGTACGTCTATGGACATTTGGAATTGGCCGGGCATGGGCTCAATGGCTTCTTTGACGCCAGAGCCGTGGGCAACAAACAGTGGATACACGAACTCTTTGACGGTCAGGCGGGTCTCCTGGACCATGTTGCGTATGGACTCGCTACCGCGCAGGCGGCGCAACCGTGAGTCTGGGAAGCTGGTCATGACGTCCTATTCTCCTGGAGTGCTATTAAGAACTAATACTCGGGGATATTATAGTAATACTAAGCGTGGGAAACTTCGCCAACGGCAAAGTGGTTTGTGAGTGCGTCCACCAGACCTTCAACGGTGTGTTCGGACGCTTCCAGGTCTACGCTGAGACCCAGTTCACGGGCAGTGGCGGCGGTTATTGGGCCGATGCACGCTATAAAGCTGTTTTCAAGGGCTTTCAGGTCGCCGTCCAGCATGTCCACCAGGTTACGCACGGTGGAGGAACTGGTAAAGGTTACGACATCCACGCCGTCGATGAAAGCTTGTTTGGCCAGGTCACTGATTCCGACAACCGGAACGTTTCGGTAGGCGGCCAGACGCTTTACAGTGGCTCCCATGCTCGCCAGTCCCTTTTCCAGTTCGTCACGGCCAATGTCTGCTGCGGGCAACAAGACTGAGACACCGTTCCAATCACGGCCTGAGAGTTCACTCAGCATTTCTTCTGAAATAGAACGGTTGGGTACAAAGTCGGCGGTGATCCCACGGTTAGCCAAGGCCTGGGCGGTGGCTGGGCCGATTGCTCCAATGGTGGTACCGGCCAGGGCACGGGCGTCCTTGCCTTGTAGGGCCAGGCGCTCGAAGACCGATTCCACCGCGTTGGCGCTGGCGAAGATGATCCACTGATAGTTGGCCAGTTGTTCCAGTGTGGCGTCCAGTTCTGTGTGGTCAGCCAGTGGGCCAATCTCGATGGTCGGTAGTTCCAGCGGGTTGGCTCCGGACTGTTCCAGCAGGGTTTGCAGTCTAGATGCCTGAGAGCGTGAGCGGGTGTTCAAAACACGCTTGCCAAATAGCGGCCGTTTGTCGAACCAGGAAAGGTCTTCCCGCAGGTTGACCACATCGCCAATCACGGTAATCACTGGGGCAGTGAGACCTGCGGCCGTGCCCAGTTCCAAGATGTTCTTGAGATTGCCGGTGACCGTTTTCTGGTCGCTCCAGGTTCCCCATTGCACCAGGGCTGCGGGGGTCGTCGGAGGAAGGCCATTTTTTTCCAGGGTCTCTAAAATTGTTTCCAAGGATTTCCAGCCCATCAGCACCACCAGGGTGCCGCCGTTCTTGGCTAGAACGTCCCAGGGGATGGTGGATTCTGGCTTGGCGGGGTCTTCACTGCCGCTCACCACGGTAAAAGTGGTGGAGACGCCCCTGTGGGTAATCGGTATGCCCGCGTAGGCGAGGGCTGCGATGGCTGAAGTTACGCCAGGAACAACTTCAAAGGGCAGTCCATTGTTTTTCAGTTCCAGGGCTTCTTCGCCGCCGCGACCAAACACGAACGGGTCACCGCCCTTGAGCCGGACCACGTTCAGTCCCTGAGCGGCTTTGTCTACCAGGAGCTGGTTTATTTCGGGTTGAGTCAGTTGCTGGTGGCCCCTGGCCTTGCCAACAAAGATCATTTCCGCATCTTTGGACACGAATTTTAGCTGTGCAGGGTCAACGAGGCGGTCGTAGACGACCACTTGGGCCTCCTGCAACACTTTCATTCCCTTTACGGTTATAAGTCCGGGGTCGCCCGGTCCGGCACCCACCAGATAAACTTTACCGGTCAATTTTAATCCCTTAGTAACGCCGAATATGGGTAATGCCCATGAGGGCAAATAGTTACGCTTGGAATGCCTGATTTTCCCGGGCCACGGCTACCAAATCCGCTCCGCCCTCTTCTTCAAGGACGCGGAAGGCTTCGGTGGCCAAGGACAAGGGGTCTGTTTTAGGTCCGCTTACTTCAGATGTGAAGTTCTTGGTGCCATCTTCGGTGCTCATGAAAATGGTCATCTTCATGGTATCGTCCATGCACTGGGCAAATGCGCCCACCGGCACGCTACAACCGCCGCCAAGCCTCTCTAAGAAAGTCCTTTCTGCGGTGGCTTCATATCTGGTGTCGGCGTCATCTATAGCTGCCAACCGTTCCAACATCATGTGGTCGTCGGCCCGGCATTCCACAGCTAGGATGCCTTGGCCAGGAGGCGGCACAAACTTGTTGGCCGACAAGTACTCGGTGACCTGGTCTACCAGTCCCAATCGAATCATGCCGGCGGCCGCCAAGATGGCCCCGTCTGCTTCATCGCCCTGGGATTTTCTGAGCCTAGTTTCCACGTTGCCACGGATGGAGACAATCTCCACCTGGGGGGCAAACATCTTCAGTTGGGCGGCGCGGCGTGGGCTGCTGGTGCCGATGCGGGTTCCCTTCTCAAGAGCATCCAGGGAGCAGCCAAACCGGTTTACCAGCACGTCTCTGGGATCCTCACGGGACAATACTGCGCCCAGTACCAGGCCATCGGCCAGTAGGGTGGGCATGTCTTTGAGACTGTGCACGGCGATGTCCAGTTTCCCGCTGAGCAGTTCGTCTTCAAGTTCTTTGACGAAGATGCCCAGGCCCATGCCGGCCAGACGGGAAGTCTGATCGGCATCGCCTCGGGTTCGGATGGTATCAACTTCATAATTGAGGTTGGGGCTGTTGGCCTTTAACCGGCCAATCACCACGTGGTCTTGGATTAGAGCGAGGGCGCTGCCCCGACTCCCAACTTTGAGAGCGGGGCCGCTTCGAAAACCTGAATCGTTTGAACTGTCCGCTGATTCGCTGAGAGTCAAGCGGTTAGTCCCCCGCGGTCTGGGCCATGCGGTCTTGGTTTTCGTTTTGGGTCACGTTTTGATTCAATGCTACGTTGACAGGGGCGGTGTTTTTGATCTGGCAGCCGTCGTCCACGCATTCAGCCACGTTGGAACATTTACCGTTGGAGTCATTTCCCTGCAGGCGATCCATCAGCAGATTCAATGCGTCGTCTTCGTGTCCGGCTTGGACCATGCTCAAGAGGTCATCGGTCATGCAGCACTGCCACCGTTGTGGGTCTATGGAAATCTGTTTTTCCTTGACGACCTGGCGGGCCTTGGAGAGCACGCTGGTGGCGTCGGCCCAATCCAGGGCAGATGAAACGTCCATCTTCTCGCGAAGCTTGCGGGCCAGAGCGGGGCTGGCACCGCCGGTGGAGATGGCCACGGTGACCGGGCCCTTTTCCACGATGGACGGAGCGATGAACGAGCAACGAGGCATGTCGTCTACGGCGTTCAGCAGAATGCCCTGTTTCTCTGCTTCCTCGAAAATCTCTTGGTTGACCACAGTGTCATTGGTGGCGGCGACGACTAGGAACGCGCCCTGGAGGTCACCATCTTGGTACTTGCGGAGTTCGAACTCGATCTGGCCGCGCTCGGCGAAGCCACAGATGCCCTGAGTGGCGTCTGGGCTGATCACGATGATCTTGGCACCTGAGTCGAGCAGTTTGGAAATTTTGCCTTCCGCGACTTGTCCGCCGCCAATGATGACGCACTTGCGTCCGGTCAAGTTTAGAAAAACGGGATAAAAAGTTGGCATAAGACCTCTGTAGTAGAAACCTGGCACCAGCTAGGTTTTTGGAATAAGCCGTTATAACGGTTGGAGTAGTACCGCTAGGTTTGCTGCGGTGAAACCATGGCGTTTACGCTAAAGAACCATGGCATCACCGGTGGTTTTGAATCAAACCGTTATTACGGCGTCGGGCTTTTCCGCGTCTAGATATTCGTCATAGTCAGGCACAAAGTAGCGCACGCGAGTCTTCTTGTATTCCCGTGTGCTGTAGAGCACCAAACGTTCGGTGATACCGGTGGCTTCGCTGATCTCATTGTTGATCTCTTCGCAGCCTTCTGGCGTGGTCGCATGGACCATGGTGAAATGGGTATAGGGCCAGTCCGGGAAGGTTGGCCGCTCGTAACAGTGGGTTACGGCGTTGTGCGCGGCCATGGTTAGACCAACCTCTTCTGATCGGTCTTCCGGCACCTTCCAGACAATCATCGCGTTGGCCTTGAAGCCGGAACGGCGATGGTGTAGCACTGCGCTATAACGGCGCATGATGCGGCGCTCTTGGAAGTCTTTGGCCAAGGCGAACAACTCCTCCGTGGAGATGCCCAGGTTCTTGGCGGTGTCGTCATAGGGGCGAGGGACCAGTTCCAGGTCTTCTTGCATCCCTCGTATGGCGTCTTTCTCAAAGTCAGTTACGGGCACAGCCTGGTTCCAGGAGTCTACTGCGCCCTTGTCAGCGGCGTTTTCGCCACCTGCTTTAGCATCGCCCTTATCAGCCTTCACGTTGTCCGGGCTGAAGTTGAACGAGGAGCCCTTCTTGTTGACCATGTCAAAGTTGACACCAATCTTGAAGAAGCGTTTGGTCGGCATCAACCGTTGCTCCATAGAGCTGGTCTTGCGGGCCATGTACTCTGCGGTGGCGGCCAGGTCGTGTTCTGGTGGCACGGCCAGGGTGAACCATAGGTTGTAGTAGGAGCCTTCCCGGGCGTAGTTGTGGCTAACGCCGGGGTGTTTGTTAATCTCCATGGCTGCGTCATGCAACTGGTCCGGCTCGTAGGCCGCGGCCACCAGGGTGGTCTTGAATCCCAGGCGGCGGGTGTCGAAGATCGCGCTAATCTGACGGAGCACATTGATCCGCTTCAATTCGGCTAATCGGTCAATAACTTCTTGTTCACTGACTCCAACCTCTTCACCCAGTTGTTGATACGGTTGGTCAACCATGGGGAAGGGCGATTGAATCAAGTTCAACAGCTTGCGATCGATGATGTCCATAGCTGTTCTTGGTCCTCCTGATGAGTTTGAATAAGTTCTCTAAGTTAATTCGCTATTTGGTGCTGCGTTGGTTCTATATCCCTTTGGATTGATTATGGGACTATGAAACGGGGTATTAACCCATAGATTTGCTAGGTTCTTCATATGAATCCGCCATTCCAACCAGCACGCGGTCTGCGGCCTCAATAATCTTGGCCCAGGCACCTGGGTTGGTTGAGTCCAGGACCATGGTCCTGAAAAATACGAAGGCTTCGATAGCGTCTTTCAGGGTTACGCCCCTTTCAGACATCTCTGTGCCGTATTCGCGGCCCAAAAGGTGGGCCTCTTCTAGCAGTTCCAGTCGGCGACGGCGGGCCCCCGACTCCTGAAGTAGCAGGGAAAGCAGGCGGCGTCCAAAGAGCCGCATCCTAACCTTGCCCTCTTCCTCCACACTCTGATACCAGGGTTGCTGGAGGACATCGTTCCGGCTGAGACGGCGGCGAATCTTACGGAGGGCCGAGCCTTCAATGGCGTCTTCCCGTCCGTGTTCCTGAGCCTGCTCGGGCGCATTGGCGAACGATTCCACATCCGTGCGGAGGAACCGTCGGTGACCACCGGGCGTTCGGTAAACTCTCAGGTAGCCGTTGTCGGCCCACTGACGCAGTGTTGTGTTGCTGACATCAAGGATGCGGCAGGCGTCTCTAAGGGAAAGCCATTGAGACTTATCTACTATTTGACTGTCAGAGGCCTGCATTTCTACCAAAATTAATCAATCCGACGGGTTGTATTGAGGGGTTTTAGTCCCAAAAACCTATAAAAATCTGTAAGAAACTGAGCTTTTAACTCATAATTTAATCAAAGTTAGCATACGGGTTTGCAACAGTCAATAACTCCCAAATCATGCTCAATAATAATGCTAAATACGTGCCTGAAATTCCCTTTATTAGACCAGTTATGTAATGCTATATCCAGGTCAATGTTGGAACGAGAACTGGACAAGAAGTTCATTTCCGACCGAAAAGAGTTGTTCTCCAATCTACGCCGCAAGATCAGGGAGATTCCCGTCCTGAGAGCTATGGAACGCGTACCCCGCGATGTTTTTGTTCCAATCAGTGAGCGGCCCCTCTCCTACCGTGATATTCCTCTGGCCATCGGTGCCGGCCAAACGATTTCTCAGCCCTATATAGTTACCCTGATCACTGAGGCTCTTCGTCTCCAGCCCGACGACTGCGTCTTGGAAGTGGGCGGTGAACCTGGCTACCAAGCCGCTGTTCTGGCCGAGATGGTCCCTAAGGGCAATGTTGTGACCGTAGAATTGGTCCGGAGCCTGGCCCAACAAGCCCGGGAGACTCTGAGCGAGCTTGAGTACCGGAACATAGTTGTTGAAGACTATTACAATGAACTGGGCTGCTCCTGGCGCGGGCCTTATGACGCCATTGTCGTCTCTGCTGCCATGCCGAGATTGTCCCCAACGCTCATTTGCCAACTGGCGGTTGGTGGCCGTATGGTTGCTCCGGTGGGTGACCTGGAGCGTCAAGAACTGGTCTGCATGCTGCGGACCGGTGAGGGAATTTCGATCCGGATGCTCGGTTCCTGTCGCTTTGTTCCCCTGCTCGGTGATGAGGCCTTTCCCTCTTCCTAACGGAACCCCTTCTCAGTAAACCTTGGCGCGGTTAAAGTAGCCAACTAATCATATTGAAGCTAACCGCAGAACTCTCCGATTCACTGAACCAAGCCGCCACGCTCATGTTGCGCTCAAAACATGTCGTTGCCCTGGCCGGGGCCGGGCTTTCGGTTGAGAGCGGAATCCCGCCGTTTCGTGGGCCAGGCGGACTTTGGACCAAGTATGGCGAGCCAACCAATCTTTCCTATCGGGAGTTCTTGCGTGACCCGCAGGAGTGGTGGGAAGCCCGGTTTCGCAATGAAGACCGCCCCGGAGACCCGACTTACGAGTTGAAAGTGGCTGTGGATCAGGCCCAACCCAATCCAGGGCACAACGCCATGGTTGAGATGGAGCAGCAGGGCTTTTTGCAGTACTTGGTTACGCAGAACGTAGATAACCTCCACCGGGTTGCGGGCAGCCAGAATATGTTGGAGATTCACGGCAACCGCACCTGGCTGCGGTGTATCGATTGCGCCGACCGTCAGCCCAGGGATGGCTATCATTTTGACAGCCTGCCACCCAGGTGTATCAAGTGCGGCGGCATAATCAAGATTGACACCGTCATGTTTGGCGAGCCCATACCCGCAGATGTGCTACTGGCCTGCCGTGAACAGGCGGAGACGTGCGACTGCATGCTGTTGGTGGGCACCTCCGGCACGGTTAACCCGGCGGCCCGCCTGCCGATCGTCGCCAAGGAGTTGGGCGCAACGCTGATTGAGATCAACCCAGATGAGACTTCGCTCACGTCCTGGTGTGACATAACCCTAAACGGCCCTTCCGGAGAGCTATTGCCATTACTGCTAAAACGGCTCCAGAATGGCGGCGTTGCCGAGCCTGGCAAGTGAGCCTATATGTTATAATTTCGACGCCGTAATCAGGCGCTAACTGTCGGATTATGCGGCGCATCCACGGTTAGAATTGACCCCCTTTGGCCGAGAACACAGTGCATTTAGCTTAAGTATTAGCCCCTTTTAATGGAGCCCAACTTGATGGAACCCATATTAGCCCGTTTCGGACTGGGCGACCCGGAGTGGTTGGACCCCGCCACCGCCGCCGTCATCGTTGCAATCGGTCTTGTGGTGGCATTTTTGTTCCACAAGTTACTCTTTCCCCTGATTATAAAATTTACCCAATTGACCCCCACTGACCTGGACTCCCGTTTGGTGAAGTCAGCCCGCTGGCCCCTCTCCTTGGGAATCGTGACGCTGGGAGTCTATCTGGGGCTGACCATTGGGTTGGACCTGACCGGCGGGCAGCAAGACCGGACCGACACCATTGCCAGCGCAGTTGGCGTTGTCATCGGCATATTGGTGGTGGTTGGGCTACTCTCCAGCGCCATCGATTGGTATCTTGCGTCGTTGGCCTCCCGTGCCAACCACATAGTGGACCTGCGACTCTTCCCGCTGATACGTCGAGTGGGCGGCGTGGTCATCTACGGCATCGGCGCGCTGCTGGTGTTGGATGTGATGGACATCAACATTAGCCCCCTGATCGCCGGTCTTGGTCTGGGTGGTTTGGCTGTCGCCCTGGCAATTCAGCCGACTCTCGCCAACCTGTTCGCGGGTACCTACGTGATGACCGAGGGTGTTATAGCCACCGGAGACTACATTGAGCTTGAGAGCGGCATGGCCGGGTACGTGGTGGAGGTCGGTTGGCGGAGCACCCGCATCCGCACCTGGGGCAACAACCTGGTGGTTGTGCCCAACGCCCGTTTCGCCGAGACGATCATCACCAACTACCAACAACCGGTTCCGGCGGTCAACGTCTATGTGACCTGCGGTGTGAGTTATGACAGTGACCTGGACCACGTGGAAGACATCTGCCGAGAGGTGATGGACGACCTGGTGACGAATGACCAAAACGCAATCCGGTCCTACGGTTCTTGGTTTGCCTTTGACGCCTTTGGCGAGTCCAACGTGGATTTCTGGCTTTTCATGCAGGCCCGAGACCGCCTCGCCAGCTTCAACCTGCAATCGGCTTTGATTAAAAACCTGCATCGCCGTTTCAGAGAAGAAGACATCGTCATCAACTACCCGGTGCGCACTCTGCAGTTTCCAGACGGATTCACCCCCGATATGGTTGGCGCAACTTCTACCGCAGCCAATTCTCCGGCAGCTCCGTCCCGCCCACCTCGCCACGCCCGACCTCCCGGAGAATTGCATCTAACTGAGGAAGGAGGCCCCGACATTGGCGGCGTCCCACCCGGCGGCGGAGAAAGCCCAATGGGGGGAGCGGATGGCCCCGACGGCCCCGGCTAGGCGGGCGGCGAAGCCGCGTTTTGTCTGGGGGGGTTGGCGGAGAAATTTTGGTTTCTTGGTTTCTTGGTTTCTTGGTTTTGCTTGCCCGTGCCTCTGTCAGTCGCTATAATCCTGAAGTGGCTTTTGGCCATGACCCACAATGTGGGCCTGTAGCTCAGGCGGCTAGAGCGCGGTCCTGATAAGACCGAGGTCGTTGGTTCGAGTCCATCCAGGCCCACCATTATGTATAAAACTTTGCCCCAGCCATTTATGGCCGGGGCAATTTAATATCCAAGACCAAGGCTGGGACTAAGGGACGATGTGTGAGGGAAGATGGATCTGAAACTATTTATACTGATGTTATTGGGGTCTTTGGTAGTCTTGATCGTTGCCTGCGGGGGCGGAAGCAAAGATGCTACCCCTGTTTTGCCCACATCAACCCCATTCCCCATTCAGTCGACCCCGATTCCACCAGCGCCTACCACGGTCATCCCTTCCTACAACGTTAGCGGTGTGGTGCTCGACAGCAGCACCAGCTTTTTAGAAGGCGGGACGCTGACGTTGGAACCTTCCGGTAGAACAATAAACATCGATCCTCTGGGGGCGTTTCTACTTACCAACGTGCCTGACGGCGATTACACGGTTACTGTCACGCCCCAATGTGTTGCCTACGGTTGTTTTCAGAACAGTGTGTTGGTTGTAGCGGGCGGTGACGTCTTGGACTTCAACCTGGCCCCCTTGCCGGCCGCCGTGCTGCAAAGCGGGCCTCCAATGGCCTGGTACTACTCAATGACCAGCAGCCGTTTTTTAGTGCTGGATGAAATCGAATTTGCAGCGACCAGCCTGGTGCTGGTTGGGCAAAACGATATGCAAGCTGGTGAGACATTCAGAATGGTGCTTGCCGGTCCGTCTTGCCTTCGGTGTGCCGAATTGTTGGAGGTTGTAACCCCCGTGGAGTGGTCGGTCAGTCCGCCCATAGACGCCAGCATTGAGCCAGAAACAGGTCTAGTGACCATCAGTGATGATGCGCAGGTGGGCTCGAAGTTCACAGTAACCGCCGACGTTGGTGCGTTTGTGATCTCCAAGACCGTGACGGTCTACTCAGCGGACGAGAGCCCAATGGTTGGTGTTTGGACTGAGTTGGACACCGGCAACGTCAACCGCCTGCTGCTTACGTCTGATGGCGAGTTTGCTGTGACCATCAACCCCTATGGCCACTACCAAGACTACTGGGGCTTCTACACATTTGAAGTGACCGCCGGTGACTTGGCCATCGGAGACATTGAACTAACTGCAGACGGTGCCAACCAGGTGGCACCAGATGGACAGGGTACCGGCACATTTTCAATCAACGCCGAGGGCAATCTGGTCCTGGAGAGCATCTGCCTAGGCCAGTGGGACCCGCCAACCCAATCTCTGATTAAGAACTGCGAGCATACTTTCACCAAATAGTCTCCTTTCCGTAACCCCACGCTACGTGTAAATGCTGAAAAGTCCGACCTGTTCGTATCCCACTACGATATGGTAATGTTTCGTATCGTTTGCGGTTGTGCCTCCAACTAAGACCAAGTACTCAGCCGGATTTGAGAGGGATTTTTATGCGTCTTCACGATTTTCTTGATTTTCACGCTCGGGAGCGTCCGGACTCGGAATTTGCTGTTATTGGAGATCGAACGGTTACATATAGCGAGGCCAGCAAGCGGATTAACCAATTGGCCAACGCATTTACCAGTGCCGGTCTCAACAAAGGAGACCGAGTCGCCTTCCTTTCCAAAAACAGCATCGAATACATGTACATGTACTACGCAGGCGCCAGGTCAGGTGTGGTTCCCGTGCCACTGAACTATAGGCTGGCTCCAAATGAGTGGGCCTATATCATCAACGATTCACAGTCAAAAATGCTGATGGTGTCCAGTGAGTATCAGGAAAGCGTGGATGGTGTGTGGGAAGAACTTGAGGCTGTTGACCAATTCGTGTCGGTGGGTGCGTCTAACAGGGGGAATAGTTCCGAAGAATGGACGGATTTTGATACTTGGGTCAATGCCCAATCAGATTCGGCACCTTTAGAGGAAATCTCAGCCAACGACGACATTTTCCAAATGTATACCAGCGGGACTACCGGGCACCCCAAAGGAGTCATTCTCACCCATGATTCTCTGACCTCTAACCTGGTACAGTTCGCCCCTGATATTCCCATGTCTCCGGGCCACCGGACATTGGTTGCCGCGCCTCTTTATCATATCGCCGGGGCATTCAACGGTTTTTATGCTTTATACCAAGGCGGCTGTCTGATAATTCACGAAATTTTCGACCCGGCTGAAGTCGTCAAAACCCTGGACGAAGAAAAGATCAATTGGGCCATATTGGTTCCTGCGATTATCCAAGCTTGTTTGATCGCAGTTCCAGACGTTGATCAACGCAAATTCACTGACCTTGAAATTATCGCCTACGGAGCGTCTCCCATCGCCGAGGAGACACTTTCCAGGGGTCTGGAGGTGTTCAACTGCGACTTTGTTCAGGTCTACGGCCAGACCGAACTATCCCCAATCGCGACTATCATGACCTCAGCCGACCATCGCATGGCGTTGAACGGTCGACCGGAGTTGCTGCTCTCTGCGGGACGGGCGGCCCTGGGTACAGACCTGCGGATAGTAGATGAAGACGATAACCAGGTTCCCAACGGGACTATGGGAGCGATCTGTGTCCGAGGCCCTCAGATTATGAAGGCATATTGGAACCTACCAGAGGCGACCGCAGAGATGATGCGTGGCGGCTGACTGCACAGCTGTGATGCCGGAACCCTTGATGATGAGGGTTATCTTTACGTCCAAGACCGAGTCAAGGACATGATCGTGTCGGCCGGAGAAAACGTTTATCCCAGGGTGATAGAAGAAGTCCTATTCAAGCACCCGGCCGTCGCCGATGCGGCGGTTATTGGGATTCCAGACCCGCAGTGGGGTGAGGCAGTGAAAGCGGTGGTCCAATTGCGCGATGGCGCATCAGCCACCGAAAACGAACTCATACAACATTGCCGCGGCCAGGTGGGAGGCTTTGAGCTTCCCAAGTCGGTGGACTTCATCGCAACCCTGCCCAGAAACGGCTCAGGCAAGGTGCTCAAGCGGGAATTGCGAGAACCATACTGGGAGGGCCAAGGCCGCCGAGTAGCCGGTTCGTAAGATTGTGGTTGACTAGCCTTCCCCTACCTGGGGATGTTCTTCTCCACCCATTCCAGCTCTTCTTCGGCGGTGTCGAAGTATTCAAAGCGGTGGAACAACTTTGTTGGTCCCCTTGATGCGCCCAACGCCTGGCGTTCGGCGGTGGTGGCGCGCTCGTCGATAACCAACGTGTCTGGATCGATGACCACCCCGTACGACTCTAGAGCCGCTGCAACGCTGACAAAACCGTCTAGAACGTCGTTCAGGACGTTGTCTGTTTCCCTTTCCAGCGGGTCGCCCCATCCGCCGCCGCCGGCCGTGTAAACACGCACCAAGTCGCCCTTTTTCCAGATGTTGTCATCGGAAAAGGCCCGTACCTCTTTTTCCTGCGGCGTTCCAGGGTTTTGAACCACCCTTGAGGTGCCGCCACCCATGCCGCCGTTCACACCCCAAGTTGGGAAGATGTTGTTCTCAACACGTAGCCCAAAAGTGCCTTCATCGGCCAGGATTCGGACGTCGCGGATGATTCCGCAGCCGCCACGCAGCTTGCCGGGGCCGCCCGAGTCCATGGCGATGGCATAGCGTTCCATGCGCAGAGGGTACTCCATTTCCATGAACTCGCCGGGGTAGTTCTCGTTGTGTCGGCTGTAAATGGCGTCCAGGCCGTCGGCGAACGGTCGTGCCCCGTGGCCAACGGCGATGCCATCGGTACAAAGCAGCCAGTTATTGGTCTCTGAATCTTTCATGCGCCAGTAGGCGATTACGTAGACCGCTGAGCCCGCCATGACCTTGCCGTCGGTGGCCTCGGCCAGCAACGCCCGCACAGAACTCTTCAGTTTGGTGAAGGTGTGGGCACGGCAACCCAACGCAGCAGGCCAGTCTGGCTGGAGGATGCTGCCTTGGCGTAACTGAACATCGTCGATGGCTGAGACCAGGCCGTGGTTGGACAAAAGCGACGTATCGTACTGATGGAAATATTGCCCAAAGTAGGCTGCTAAGGCACCATCGCTGGCCAAGAAGTTGATGGAACCATCTGCTTGATCGTCGCTGGCGGTGGCGTCCAGGGTAATCCGGTCGCCTTCTCGTGTCAGCTTCACGTGGTAGGAGTACCAACGGTCGCTGACCCCGGCGTGATCCATGTAATCCCTGACGCTGAAACTGCCCTGGGGGATGATTTCCCGAGATTTCTCCCGCACCATCTTGGCCGTGTCGACTTGGTCGGCGTCCAGCGCGGTCAGAGTGGTCTCCTTGCCAAAGCGCTCAAACATCTCCAGCAGGCGTTCTTGGGCGCGTTTGGCGGCGGCCATCAGGGCACGGGTGTCGCCTTCCAGCAGGTCGGGGTATCGGGAGTTTCTGAGGATAATCCGGTAGGCCTCGTCGTTCAGCTTACCCTGGTCGACGATCTTGATCGGTGGCACTAGCGTGCCGTCGTGGAATATCTCAGTGTTGGCCGGGCCAATGCTGCCAGGTCGAGAGCCGCCCAGATCCCAGAAGTGGGCGAACGAGTGGCAATAGGCCACCGGCTCACCCTCAAAGAACACCGGAGCCAAGAAAGTCATATCGGGAGTGTGGCTGACGCTGCCCTTGGACATGTACGGGTCGTTGTACCAGTACAGGTCGCCGGGGGCCATGCCCTCCACTGGATAGAAGTCCCAGACACAACCGACCATATCACTGCCCATGGCGTCGCCAAACAACTCGTGTCCGTTGCGGTCCAGGAAATTAACCTGGTAGTCCTTCTTCTCGCGGATGAACGCAGACATGGCGGTGCGCTCGATAAGCAGTTCACATTCCAGTCTGGCAGCCCGGAGCGAGCCTCGGATTAGCTGTCGTGTTACCGGGTCCACCACCAAATCGTTATCAGTAGTTGTCATGAGGTTCTTGGTCCTAAGAAATTATTACTTGGTTGGCCGCATGATGCAGTTGCCGTATTCGTCGATCTTTCCGGCCCAGCCTGGGTTGATCAGGACCGTCGAGTCCATGCCCTCTAGGATTGCGGGGCCGTTGATGCTGGAACCGGGTGCCAGCCGGTCGAAATGGAAGATGTTGCAATCGACGAAGCCACCGGCCTCATCGAAGAACACCGGACGCTGGCTGGCGATGGCTTTTTCAGGAGCGACCAGGTTGTCGGGACGCTTGGGCATTTCCACCGATCCCACATCTCCGGAGGCCGTCATTCGGAGCGTCACAAACTCCACTGGCTGGTCCAATGAGAACCCATAAAGCTGTTCGTGGTGGGCGTGGAATCCCTTAACCACCTCGTCGATTGTCTCTTTGGTTACTTTTTTCGAGCCAAAATCGACAGTCACCTCAGAGCCTTGATGCTCGTAGCGGACATCGGCCCACCGGGAGAATACGTGCGCATCTGCAGGCACGGCCTCTTCAGTCAGCCAGGCGCGCCCTTCCGACTCCATCTCCGAGTAGATCCGCTCCATGCCCTCCGGGTCGTAGTCCGGCGGCGTTTGCAGGGACGTTCTGGCGTAGTCGTTCTTCAACTCAGCCACCAATAATCCGTAGGCCGAGGCGATTCCCGGATGCAGCGGGGCCACCACTTGGTTGATGCCCAGCAGGTTGGCCACGTCGATGGCATGCATCGGACCGGCCCCACCGTAGGCGACCAGGGCAAACTCGCGAGGGTCGTGGCCCCGTTCTACGCTGACGTTGCGGATAGCGCCGACCATGGTGTTGTTGGCGATACTCAGGATGCCGCTGGCCGCTGCGTGCACATCCATGTTCAACGGGTCGGCGATCTTCTCTTGGACGACCTTGGCCGCGGCGTCGGCATCCAATGGGAGTGACCCTCCGGCGATTTGAGTGTTGATACGACCCAAGACTATGTTGGCGTCGGTTACTGTTGGCGCAGTGCCGCCCTTGCCGTAGCACACGGGCCCAGGCACCGAACCGGCGCTGGCCGGGCCAACAGTGAGACTGCCGTAGGGCGAGACGTTGGCAATGCTACCGCCACCACAGCCAATGGTTGCGATGTCCAGCATGGGTAGTTGGATGGGCCAGGTGCCCAGCCGCCCTGCCAAGTTCAAGGTGGGGTTGCCGTCCTGCAGTAGCGCAACGTCGGTGCTGGTGCCGCCCATATCAAACGAAATTGAATTCTTTACGCCGGTATTCTCAGCTATCTGCAGGGTGGCCATAACACCGGCGGCGGGGCCGGAAAGGGCGGTGTGGACTGGCTGCCGCATGGCAACTTCGGCGCCGATCATGCCGCCGTTGGATTTCATGATGGAGAAAGACGAGTCGACGGCGTTGGCTCGCAGGGAGTTCTCCAGATTGCCAATGTAGCTGCTCACCCTGGGCATAACGTAGGCGTTTAACACCGTGGTCATGGTGCGCTCGTATTCCCGGAAAACGGCCAGCACTTCGGATGACAGAGACACCTGGGCGCTGGGGTACTCCTCCAGAATAAGTTCCCTGGCCCGGTTCTCGTGGTCCGAGTTGGAATAAGAATGGATAAAGGAAACGGCGATGGACGTAATCTCGTCGGCCCGAAATTTGCGGGCGGCGTCGCGGACGGCTTGTTCGTTCAGCGGAGTCAGTATCTCGCCGCCGAACCCGGCCCGTTCTGGCACCTCGACGATGTCTCGGGGGCGAACCGGGCGGTCTGGCTTGACCCATGACTGCGGGTTAACCTGCCTGGGAGTGCCGTGGCGGCCAATCTCAAGCACGTATTTAAACCCGTCTGATACAACGAGACCTACCGGAGAGCCCTTGTTTTCCAGGATGGCGTTGGTGGCGATGGTTGTGCCGTGGAAAACGTGCTTGACCTGAGATGCCTCAACGGAGTTTGCGGCGAGTACCTCGCGGAGGCCGGTCAGAAATCCGGTGCTAGGGTCGTCCGGGGTGGATGGTGTCTTGTGAACCATCTGCTCGTTGGTGGTCAGGTTGCAGAGAACGATGTCGGTGAAGGTCCCGCCCACGTCCACTGCAACGGAATAGTCGTCCATATTCTTGTCTAGTCCTAGTGTTTAGTTCTAGTGCAATCACGATTCAGAGGCCATTCTAACAAAGGTCAATATTCGGCGCGCGGGTGCCCTTGTTTCGTTGACAGCCTTTACCAACCGTGACTACACTCACCCGGAATGACATAATCCCTGAAAGAGAATAAAAAATGAAACGATTTGAATATTTGGAAGCTAGGACGGTGCGTCAAGCCATCTCCATGCTCCAGCGTCACGGCGAGAACTCCCTCACCGTGGCTGGGAGCACCGATTTCCTGGTGCGTTGGCGGGCTGGCGTTTGGAACCCTGATTATGTGATCAACATCCAGCGGGTGGCTGGTCTGAGCCGGATCACCTACAGCGCCCGCAACGGCTTGCGCATTGGCGCTTTGGTCACGATTCGCGCTATTGAACAACACGCGGCGGTGCGTCGGCACTACCCCGCCCTGGCGGCGGCTGCGGCGTCCTTCGCTGGCGTGCAGGTGCGTAACCTGGCGACCGTAGGCGGGAATATCTGCAACGCCTCGCCCTCCGGAGACACCATTCCGGCGCTGCTGGTGTTTGGCTCCGAGTGCAAGATCGTTGGCGCGGACGGCGAACGAGTGGTTGCACTGGACAAATTCTTCACCGGCCCCGGCCAAACGGTTCTAGAACACGGTGAACTGCTGACCGAAATCCGAGTTCCGGTGCCCGCCAGAAACACCGGCTCACACTACATCAAACACAGCCCCAGAGGAGCCATGGACATCGCGACCGTTGGCGTGGCCTCATTGGTTTCCCTGGACGGACGTGGAGGCCCCTGCTCGGAGGCGCGCATCGCTCTGGGCGCGGTGGCTCCGACTCCCATCCGTGCCTACTCCGCCGAGGACTCGCTGCGGGGCCAGGCTTTAACTCAGGACTTATTAATCGCTGCCGCCAATATTGCCCGAAACGGCGTCAGACCCATTGACGATATCCGTGGCTCAGCCGAGCACCGCAAAGAAATAGTGGGCGTGCTGACCCGCCGGACGCTGGAGCAGGCCTTCAACGCGGCCGCCAGCGGACCTTTGACCTTTAACGAACAAAGGAGGCTAACGGTACAGGCCGCTTTCTAAGGCGGGTTCTACCGGGATGATAATCGGGAACATAATTATGAAAAAACAACTACAAATTACAGTTAATGGTGAACTTAGACAGGCTCTGGTAGAGCCGTATTACTCCCTGCTGGACACACTGCGGGACGAGATGCAACTGACCGGCACCAAGAAGGGCTGCGACGAGGGCGACTGCGGAGCCTGCACGGTGCTGCTGAACGGCAAACCGGTCTGCTCCTGTTTGGTGCTGGCCCACGCCGCCCACGACGCGGAGGTCACAACAATTGAGGGTGTGGCCAACGGATTGGAACTGCATCCGGTGCAGAAGGCCTTTGTTGAGCACGGTGGCCTCCAGTGTGGCTACTGCACCCCGGGAATCATCCTCTCCACCGTGGGGTTCCTGGAGAGCGGCGAAGAACCGTCAGAAGAGAACATTAAACACGCTTTGGGCGGCAACCTGTGTCGGTGTACCGGGTACACCAAAGTCATTGAATCGGTATTGGTGGCCGTCAAAGCGACAAATACCGCCAGCCAAGCGGCGAGGGAATAACGATGGCTGAATCTGAATTTAGCGTGATCGGTAAAAATTCCATCCGTGTGGATGCCATGGAAAAGGTAACTGGCCGGGCCACCTATGCCGGTGATGTCTACCTGCCCGGCATGCTCATGTGCAAAATCATGACCAGCACCCGCAGCCACGCTAAGATTGTGAGCATTGACACAACGGCGGCCGAGGCTCTGCCCGGTGTGCGCTGCGTCATCACCGGAAGCGACTATCCGGACGTCCGATTCGGCTCCGGAGCATTAAAAGACCGGCGGATTATGGCCCGCGAAGAGGTCTTTTACATCGGTGAACCCGTGGCCGCTATAGCAGCGGATGACGAAATTACCGCCCTGGAAGCCATCGGCCTGATTGAGATCAAATACGAAGACATCAAACACGTAGTTGACCCTCTGCAAGCCATCTACGGTAGCTCCGTGGACGTCCACTCCGACCTGGAAGACTTTGAAGGCTTCGGTTTTGCTCTGGGCGGGAATAACTGCACCATGTTGGACTCCGACCGGGGTGACGTGGAACAGGGCTTCAAAGATTCAGACGTAATCATTGAGGAGACCTACCACACCCAGCCCATCAGCCAGGGTTTCTTGGAGCCCATGGCCTGTGTGGCCGATGTTGAAGCCAATGGCCGTTTGGACATTTATGCCTCGACTCAAGGCCCGTATCAGGTCCGCTCCCAACTTGCCTCTGTATTAGAGATGTCCATCAGCAACATCAAGGTCACAGCGATGGAGATGGGCGGCGGGTTCGGCGCAAAACTTCGCCTGGCCCTCGAAGGTTTTCCCGCGATGCTGTCCATCAAGACTGGCAAACCAGTCAAGCTGGTCTGCACTCGCGAAGAGGCCTTCACGCTGAACGGCCCACGACTCGAGACAAATATTTATCTCAAAACAGGGGTTACCAACGACGGCAAGATACTGGCCCGTGAAGCCAGGAGCGTCTTTGATGTCGGTGCCTATCTGGGCGCTGGCCCCAATGCCGGGGTTGGTCACGGTCTGGGTGCCTACAACATCCCCAACTTCAAGCTGCGCAGCTATGGTGTCTATACCAACAAGCTCTACGTTGGTTCCTACCGGGCCTCGGGCGTGGCTGATATGAACTTTGCCACTGAGTCCCACACGGACGTAATTGCCCATAAACTGGGCCTAGACCCCATGGAATTCCGAATCAAGAACGCGTTGAGCGAAGGTGACACTGCAGTCAACGGCTCAACCATCCCGGTCAACGGTCTCATGGAGACGATATTGGCCGTCAAAGAACGGATGGGCCTGCCCAAGAAAATGGAAGAGGGCCGGGGCGTGGGCATCGCGGTCGGCGAATGGCGTAGCGGCAGTGGCCCGTCCACCGCCTCCATTAGCGTCAACGAAGACGGCACCGTCAGCCTGCTCACCGGATCGGTGGACATCTCCGGCAGTGATACATCCCTGGCCCAGATTGCTGCCGAATCGCTGGGTTTGCGCTTGGAACAGGTGGTGGTTGCCAAACGAAACACCGACATGGCCCCCTTCACCGGCCCCAGTGGTGGTAGTCGTATCGTCTACAGCCAGGGTCGCGCCGTGCAGAATGCCGCTGAAGATACCAAGGCCAAGCTAATGGATCTGGCGGCTGATCGTTTGGGAGTCCCGGCCGACGCCTTGGAGTGCGCTGGCGGCTCTGTGTACGTTCAAGACAACCCGCCCCAGTCTCTGGACCTAGGTCAATTGGCCCGGATGAGCCTCACATCTCGAGGTGGGCCAATCATTGGGACCGCATCCCTGTCTAGCCTGCCATACGCGCCGGTGTTCAATGCCCAGGCCGCAGAGGTGATAGTTGACCGGGAGACCGGACAAGTACGGGTGACACGGTTTGTGCAGGCCCAGGACATTGGCAAGGCAATTAACCCGATGGGTGTGGAAGGCCAGTTGGAAGGCGGCGCGGTGCAGGGAATCGGTCGCGCGCTCAGTGAAGAGATTTTGATAGACAAAGAGACCGGGAAGGTCAGGAACCCGTCTTTGGCAACCTACCTAATGCCTTTGTCCGTGGATATGCCCGACATCGAGAATATTCTGGTGGAGGTGCCCAGCGCTGACGGGCCGTTTGGCGCGCGTGCGGTGGCGGAATCACCAGGGTTTGGCCCGCCGGCGGCTATTGCCAACGCCATCTTTGATGCGGTGGGTGTAAGGATCAAAACCCTTCCTCTGTCGGCGGAACGGGTCCTGGCCGCAATCCAAGGCCGAGATGCCGATGAGTACACGGTGGACGCCGAAGCGTTGCGGGCGGCTGAGTCAGCCTAGGCTGGAACTTGGGCGGACTTCAACTCAGGAATTCGGATCTCGCGCAACATAGAACAGAATTCTCAGTCCGGAGACGCACTCCCGCCAAATGTCACCCTGAGCATGCCGAAGGGTCTGGCAAATTTCGGTCTGGAAGATCCTTTGTCGCTTCACTCCTCAGGATGACAGTCTATGGGAATGACATTTTAGAAGCAGATACGCGTGACGGTATTGGTCACGCCTTTTATCGGGCGAATCTTGTGCCGCAGAATCGCTGTGATGTCTTCTCGTGTGTCGGCTTCCAGGTCGACCATAAAATCGTATAGTCCCAGGACTTCATGGACCACTGCGCCGGAGATACCATCCAGTTTTTGAATCACTTCCTCGGTGCAGGTGGGGTCCGCGTTGACCAGGATAAAAGCGTTAGCCGCCATGGTGTGACCTCCCTCAATAGGTTGTAGCGAGTGCGCGTGAATGCTGGTTGGCCCGTCACTAGTCGTCACTACACTTTTAGCATCCACGGTCCTCGCCATGAGTCTGTTGCTGAGACTCTAATCGAGGCTCCAGTGGGGCGGTAGATACGGCTAGACCATCTGCATAACCTGAGGCCACCATAAGCTCTCTTTTTCCCGAGTAATTAAAAAGCCGCCTGGTTGTTACACCAGGCGGCTTTTGATTGGCTAATCGATGAGAGTCAGGCTTTGCGCACCGTGATTGGCACCGAGTGGATAGAGTTGACCTCGTAGCCCCTGAAATTCCAGGTGGCCAGCATGGGCTGCACGTTCCCGGCGCAGTCGGTGGCTCGGGACCGAATCAGCGAGTTGCCGATGCTGACGGCCTCCCAGTCGTATTCCCAGTGCTGCCAAGAGTATTCGCCGTCGTGCTCTTGTAGCTTGGCGTCGTGCCAGGTGCGGTTGTCGTCAGTGCTCACCTCAACCTTGGTGACGGAGCCTTCGCCTGACCAGGCCACTCCCGTGACCTTGTGCTTGCCGGGCTGAATGACATCGCCTTTGTTCGGGGTGCTAATTAGCGACTTAACCTTTAGGTTGGCAACCCGTCTGGCCTTGGCATCGCCCTTGCCATCAGTGGCCGGGTAGATCCAATAGTCCATCTCATGGAACCCGCCGTTGGGGTGGTCCATCGCCACGATCTTGGCCAGCCATTTGACTGAAGTCATCCCGTACCAACCAGGAATCAGCAGCCGGATTGGGAACCCATGGTCATTGGGCAGGACTTCGCCGTTCATCTCGTAGGCCAGGATCGAATCTGGGTTGAGTAGCTTCTCCAGCGGCACACTCATCTCGTAGACCATCGTGCCTTCCGCGTGGGACTCGGTGCCGGAATCTGCGCCCACGAACAGAACATTGGTGACAGAACCCTTCAGGCCTGCCTGTTCCAAAACGGTCTTCACCGACACACCCTTCCAGGTGGAGACACTGAGACCGCCGTTGTCCCATTGGACACCCTCTGCCGGTGGCTGCATGGTTGACCGGCTGTTGCTGGCGCACTCCATGAGGCTGGTAATCTCATGGCTGGGCATCTTTAGCAGGCCGTCGTAGGTCAGCGTCAGAGGGTTATTAACATCGCCACTGATCGGGAATGACCAGCCGCCTGCAGCGATTTCAGGTGCGGCAAAGTGGCTGCGAATAAAGTGACCCTCAGTCTTGGAGATCGGTAGGTTCATGTCAGGTAGGAAAACGCCCGCACAGATTGGGTCCTGTGAGAGAACGTTGAGGTCGCCATACGAATTGGATGCTGGAACCGGCATTCTAGCTTCCCTAAGTTGTGGCCCGAAAAGTCAGAACCGGCTGGGCCGTGATGAGTTCGATTGATTGACCAATTGGACTCAAGTTGCAGGCAATATCTGCCAATCACTGGGTCAATGATTTCATCAATTTAGACGTCATTCGTGTTGCGGCGGGGCAGGCTACAGGCCGGGTCACGAATCATCGCCGGATGCAGGACATCTCCCATAGGGGCGGTAGTTTATTGATTTTTATCACAGAGAAAATAGGCTCGTAAGGGCCGAATGGACGTGCTGCAGGACGGCTGATTGGCCCGAACTATTTTGTCTGATTGCTTGTCTGTTTTGATGGATGTAGCTATGCTAGCGGCAAATTAAAGCGGGCCCCGATCATAAGGCCGACAACTCCCGCCCGCACGCTCATAAAAAGACAAAACCACAAGTCCCGGACGTTGAAACAACCCGGAAGTCAAAACAAAAGGAAGATAGATATGGCCAATACGATATCTGCCACAGACCTTAATGCCCTGTTGCAAGGCAAGACCAAATTCGGGCTCATCGACGTTCGAGAGGCCGGTGAATACAACAGTTCACACATCGCTGACTCCAGCCTGATTCCCCGTAAAGAGTTGGAATTTAGGATGGATCTCTCCGCGCCCGTCAAGGGCGAACACCTAATTGTCTGTGACGACGATGGCCGCCGGGCTACACTAGCCGCCGGTACCCTGGAACAGATTGGCTTCACCAACGTGTCAGTCTTGGACCGGGGCATCAACCAGTGGAGCACAGAAGGATTCCCCACGGAGTGGGGCAGCAACGTGGTCAGTAAGGATTTTGGCGAGCGGATGGAAGTTGAACACCACGTCCCCGAGATTGAGGCCACCGAATTGCACGCCCGTATCGAACGCGGCGACAAGTTGGTGATTCTCGACACTCGCACGCCGGAGGAGTACCAGCGTTTCTGCATCCCCGGTGGCCGCAGCGTGCCCGGTGGTGAGCTGGCCCTGCGCGTTACTGACATCACGAAAGACCTAGACCCGGACACCACAGTGATCGTTAACTGCGCCGGACGCACCCGCAGCGTCATTGGCACCAGGGTGCTACAACGCATGGGTCTGACCAACATATTTGGCCTGAAAAACGGCACCTCAGGTTGGTTGCTGGCCGGATATGAACTGGAGACTGGCGGTGACCGACTCAGTTTGCCGGAACCGTCGGAAGAAGGCCTGGCTGCGGCAGAGGAATATGCCGCCCGGTTGGCCGAAGAAGACGGTGTGCGCTATCTGGACGTAGACGCCGTGCAGGCGATGCTGGACGAGCGGGGAGACAAGACTTGCTACTTCGTCGATGTGCGCACCACCCAGGAATACACCGCCGGGCATATCCCCGGTTTCCGCTGGTTCCCTGGCGGACAGGTTGTGCAGCGTTCGGACGATGTGCTCGTGGTCAAGAATTGTCCGGTGATCTTCTCCTGCGATGGTAAGGCCCGGGCCACGTTCATCGCTTCTTGGTACCGGCAATTCGGGTTTGAAGAGGTCTACGCGATGGACGGTGGGGCCGTTGCTTGGGCCGCCAGCGGACGTGCGTTGGAGACTGGCTCCGGCGATGCTGGACCCAGCGGCCTGGATGCGGCCCGTGGCCAGGTAAAACTGCTTTCGCCCCAGGAACTGGATGCCGCCAAACCAGCGGTGGTCATCAACGTTGAGATCAGCACCGATTTCTCCGGCGGCCACGTGCCCGGCGCTCGCTGGGTGCCCCGTGGTTCCATGGAACTGCAAATCGCGGAGGTTGCGCCGGACAAGAGCGCGTCCATCGCGGTCACCTGCAACAACGGTCAAAATGCTCTTTTGGCCGGGGCCACTCTCAAGGGTCTAGGCTACCAAGATGTATCGGTCCTGGACGGTGGTATGGCCGCCTGGCGACAGGCCGGACTTGGCATGGAACAGGGGCTGTCCGGGGTGATGCGACCCCCAACTGACGTTGTACCATCCGGCCCGGAGCGGAACTTCGCCGACATGATGAACTACCTGCGTTGGGAGACCGCACTGGGCGATAAATACGCCGCCGATTAAGTTCAAATCAGCGCCTAATTGCTAATTAAAAAAGCCCCGGCTGCATCCGCCGGGGCTTTTTATATGCCCACTAGCGTGCGACCACGAGATCGGCACCGGGCAACTGTTTTTCTTTGATGGTGTAAACGGTGCCGGTGGCCAGTAGCAGTAGGGCGATATTGCTCCAGATGGCGATTGCATAGGTGCCTTGAGCATCGTAAAGCAGCCCGCCCAGGTAGGCGCCGAACCCGGAACCCAAGGGCATCACGGCAAACATGAAGCCATAGATAGTCCCCAACTGGGTCAGACCAAACCGGTCCGATGCGTAGGCCGCCGTGATGGATACCACCGCGTTCCAAGAGAATCCCACCAGTAGTACGCCCAGCAACAGCACCGCGATGCCCATTGACGGTATGCCCAGAAATGGGATTCCCATGGACAGCAGCACGAACACAAACCCGAGACCGCGTAGGTTGTAAGAAAGGCTGAGTAGCTTGCGGCGTCCGTGCTGGTCCGATAGGTGGCCCAGCAGCAAAGCCCCGATTATCGCCGCCGCTCCGATGAGGCTGAAGGCTCCGGCAGCCACCATCTTGTGGTAGCCCAAGTCCTGCACGTATGTGACGAAATGAGCGTTCACGAAGCTCATGGAATAGCCTCAAACGAAGTACCCCAGGGTTAGCCTGGCAAACAAGGGTGTGCGCAACGCTTCCCGGAATGTGGCGTCCCGACCGAGTAATTTCTTGAGGTCCGATGCCGGGCTTCTACCGGGGCCGCCTTCCGACGCGTCAAGGGGTTCCAGCCCCATTTCCTGGGGGCGGTTACGGATGAGCAGGAACCCGCCGGGTAGGACAATCAGCAGCAGCAACCCGGCCAAGAACCAGTAGGCGTCTTTCCAGTCCAGCAGCACCAGGAATAGGGAGGCCGCCGGCACCAGGGTCATGGCACCGAACGAACCGGCGCCGCTGACCAGCCCCAACGTGAGACCTCTCCTAGTGTGGAACCAGGCGCTAACCACCTTGGTCAAAATTGGGCCGGTGCCCAGGGTGATCCCAATGCTCATGATGGCGAACAGCGCGTAGAGTTGCGCCAGGCTACTGATGAAGGGGATCAAGAGCAGTATCGTGCCCATTACAGTGACCCCGGAGAGGATGGCGATCTTTGGGCTGTACCGGTCTGCCAGATATCCGGCGAGGGGCCGGAGCAGCCCGGAGATCATGAAGGTCAAGGCAAAGGCCAAGGACATTGAGCCCCGGCTCCAACCGAATTCGTCGGTCATCGGTTTGAGGAACACGCCAAAGGAAAACTGGCCGCCGGATACGCCGAAAGACACCAGCACACACCCGGCGACAACGAACCAGCCGTAGTAGAAGGCCTTTTTGTTAAACAATCTCATCTGTTTCCGGCCTGTTGTTTGTCTTTTTCCTATTTAGTTCCTGGGCGTTTTCAACCTACAAGTCAGCGGGCCGTTCCAATGGTGGACTGTTGAAAGATGCAGGGGATGGCTGAAAAACCCAAACCTCGGTCTGAGAGGGTAGTTCTTGTGCCGAGAACGTGGCAGTCTCGCCAACCAGCCGTTTCACCCTTGGCTGGGTAGCTAGCCAGCTTTCCGGAGGCTCTAATCCAGTGTCATCGGCCATCAGACCTGAAATCTGATAATGCATGGGAATCACGATCTTGGGCGACAACCGCTCGACCAGAGAATCCACTTCTTCCGGTTTGAGCAGGTGGTTGGAGTCATCCACAGTCACCAGCAGCACGTCAATCTCGCCGATAGAGCGTGTTACATCCGCTGGCCAGTCGGCCCGGTTGTCACCCAGATGCAAGAAGCTGATGCCACCAGTCTCCAGCCGGAACATTATGTTGACGAATCCCTGCAGCCCAGACCGGCCAGAATGGATGTCCTGCACGCCCCGTACCTGCATATCCTGGTTGGCAAATTCCCCCGACATCCTGATCAAGGATGCGCCCTCCGGCAAACGCTCGGCAGCGTCATGGTCAAAATGGGCGTGGGTAATTATGCCCAAGTCACATTCCACGTCGGGAAACTGCCGGGTGAACCAGTAGCGGTCGGAACGGTTCCGGTAGGGGTCGGTCAACACCTTCAACCCAGCCTCGGTCTGCCATTGGAATGCGGAGTGGCCGTAGTAGGTCAGGGTTAGAGGGCCGCTGGGGTTTTTTGAATTGGCGGGATTGGAATCAGGGGTAGTCGACATCTAAACCTCTAGTCGGATTCTTGTAACAATTGAGTGTAATTCTAGCCGAGGCGCAGTTTTCCTGCCATCGATAAAACCTCAGGCGTACATGGGGGCGGTGGCATCCCCGTTGCGTCAGATTGCCGAAGACCGTGGTGGCAGAATACCGGAAAGGCTGCTGGCCAAGCTTTGGAAAGAACGGGCAGCCCGCCTCACGGCATTGCGGACGGAATCTGGTCGGCGGATCAGAGTGGTCTATCCGGGTCGTTCCGGGGTGACTGCTGGTCCGGATTTTCGAGACGCCCTGCTGGAAGTTGAAGGCGTTGGTTTTGTTCGCGGTGACGTTGAGTTGCACATCAGGCAGAAAGACTGGGATTCCCACGGTCACGGCGGAGACCCCAACTACAACGGTGTGGTGTTCCACGGGGCCCTGGAAGTCCACTCAGAGGAGACTCGCCTGCAGAGCGGAGTGTAGGCTCCGGTAGTCGATCTCAGTGCGCTGCTGGTAGATTCGGCCACGCCTGCGTTTGAGTCTGAATCGGATTCGGAATTTGGGCCGCTGATCGATCTCTGGCAGGTGTTGTCCCAGCGCGGATTTCCACGCCCTAAGACACTGGACGAGGTTGAAAAATCCTTGGATCTGGCCGGAGACCGGCGGTTCCAATGGAAGTCGGGTTGGTTATTTCAGTGCATCCAGGCTGAGGGGCCGAACCAGGCTTCGGATCAAGGCTTAATGGAAGGGTTGGGTTACCGGACCAACCAGCGTCCGTTCATCGAGTTGGCGTCGGTGGTGCCGTATCAGGTTTTGGCCCAGGCAGCAGGGCAGCTGGAGGCGGGCCAGCGTTGTGCTGCAATCTCTGGTTGGCTGCTTGGACGCTCCGGCTTTGGTGGGTCGATGTCGGCTTTTTCGCCCAATGAAATAGGTGAGTCGCCGCCGCAACCGAAACTGCCGCAGGGGCTTGGTGCGGCCATGAACCGGGAAGAATGGTGGTTGTTCCGTGTTCGCCCGACCAACCACCCCCGGCGGCGGATTATGGGCGCGGCCGTGATTATAGACCGATTTATGCCCACTGGTTTGGCTGCTGGATTACGTGAAGTGGTGCAGCAGTTGAGCGCCGCCAAGCTGACAGCGTTTTTGTTGGCCAGTGGAGCGTCCGGCCCTGCGTACGTGGGTCTCGGTAGGGCTAAAGACCTGGCTGTGAACGTGGTCTTGCCGTTCATGCACGCGTGGGACCAGTGCCAGGCACTTGAAAGGGGTGAGGCTGAAATATCGTCGGCCGCGCCTGGCGTCAAACAACTGGGAGTTCCAGAACAACTCTACCGGCGTTTTACGTTGCTGGCTGAAAACGAGATAACCCGGGAGATGACCAGTCAGTTATTGCCCACCCGTTGGCTGAGGGCCGTGAGCAACGCCCGGCGTCAACAGGGGTTGCTACATCTGTCAGAGGTGTTAAAAGGGGCCTTCTAAGCTAGGAAGCCCCTTTGTATTAATCGTTTTGCGGTGGGGATTGCTGTTTAGGTGGGGTCTGCCAGCGGCACAGCCAGAGAGGCTCTGGGGGTGTCGCCCAGGCTGCGGGCGATGTGCCCGTGGCCTTCCAAGTCCTCAGCCACCAGGATGTCTCCCGGTTCCATCTGGACTTTTGATCCGTCGGCGCATTCAAACTCGGCAGTGCCAGACAGGTTGACCACGTATTGTCGCCTGGGGGCGTTGTGGTAGTCGCTGAATGACGGAGAAGTGCGTAGGCCCAAGGTTATGTCGCCGGTTCCCAACCGGTTGACGATGTTGGACATCTCCTCAGCGGTGACGTCTTCGAAATGAGACTCGCCGTCGTCGCCGGAATATACTCTGATGATTTTCATGATTGGCTCCTAGTTTCGTTAATAGCCCATGGCCGGGTTTCGTTTAAATCTTTGGTCTAGGTCTTTGGTATTTGCCTAGGCTTCGGCTAAGGGTATGGCCAGGATGAAACGTTGGCCTTCGCCCAGGCCACGGGCGATGTGTCCATGGCCGGTCAGGTCTTCGGCCACCAGGACGTCACCCGGATGCATTTTCTGCTTGGTGCCGTCTGCGGTCTCGTACTCGGCGGTGCCCAGGAGATGCATGACGTACTGACGGCGGGGCGCCGTGTGGTAATCGGAAAAAGATGGGGCTTGGCGCTCGTTGAACTGGATATCTCCCTCGCCCAGCCGTCCGACGATGCCCTCTAATTCCTCGGGACTGACATTCTCAAAGTGAGACTCGCCGTCATCCCCGGAAAAAACTCGAACTATCTGCATAAAGGAATTCTCCCTAATTTTAAAAATTTGGTCTCTGGAATGGAAGTTCCAGAAACAAAGCAATGTTAGCGAATATCACCCGCCGAAGGCCCAAACTCGGCTGCGCCGGTTAGTCAGCTAGGGGGACGGTGCAGGTGATGCCGGGTTCGTTTCCAGCGGTCAGAGTGGTGTGACCCTGGCCGGTGGTGTCCTCGACCAAGCGGGCGTCGCCAGGACCAAACGTGTGCTTGGAGCCGTCACCGAGGCCAATCTCAATCTGGCCTGAGATGCAGATCACATACTGGCGGCGGGGTGCTGGGTGCCAATCGATGAAGCGACCAGCCTCGTTCTCGCTGAATTTTATAGTGGTGGTGTTGATGGCCTCGGACAACTCGGGATGTGAAGCCAAGTTGGTTTCTTCAATGTGGGTTTGTCCGTCGTCGCCGGTGTACATTCTGTAGATTCCCATGTGTTCTCTCCGCGTTTTAAAAATGAATGATTTGAGTGGTGAAAATTAGGCCAGGGGTATAACTGCGGTGATGCTGGACTCGCCCTCCGGTACCTTGGTGGTGTGGCCCTTGCCGCTGGTGTCTTCCACCAAACGGGCGTCGCCAGGCACAAACCGGTGGGTGGTGCCGTCTTCCAGGCCAACATCAACCAGGCCTGAAAGAGAGATTATGTACTGCCGTTTGGGGGCGGGGTGCCAATCAATGAAATGACCGGGTGCCCACTCTCGGAAAAAAATGTGTTGGGTATTGACCGCCTCTGCCAGCTCTGGGTGGGACGCTAAGTCCAACTCCTCGATCTGACTTTTTCCGTCGCCATTTGTGTACAACCGAAATATGCCCATTTGCCGTCTCCAAACAGAGGGAATTGCCTCTTTTGCGTCAGGTACGAATTGGTGATAGCGACGCTTGGTCGAGACACTGTAATACTTGAAGTGCGATTGGGCAATATCTAACGACGTTTTTTCGGTTATCGTGCCTTCAAATTTAAGTCGCAGACGTCAGAAAAACCGGGGCGTAGAGCCAACCTTCCAGCCGGGCCCTTTGAAGTTCGTTCTCGTCCGGACCCGGCGTTCCGCCGCGCTTGGTGGCATCTCCGGGGCCAGACTGGGGCACCCTGAACAGTGTTTGGTCGTTGGCCCAAAGGCAGGCAGCAACGGCGGCGACCACCGAGTCTAAGCAGTCATCGTTGCTGATGCACTCATCTCTGAAATCGGCCAGGTTGGCTATCTCAATCCCTGATTTCATGGCCAGACCGTTCAGTATTTCACCCCTGAGTTCCACTGCTGAGCGCCCATTTTTGTAGCCCTTGAAAGGCAGACCAAAAGCTCTGAGGGCCGCGCCAGGCATGGATTCCAATAGAACAGGGCCGTTCCTGCCGTTGTCTGGGAGCGGTGGCACTTGGCAACCCTTTTGCCACAGGTCGTGTAGCATCTGCATTCCCCGAAAGGTCATGGGCACCATGTTGGGGTTGGCCTTGTGCAAACAGGAGTAGCACTCCGGAAAGTAAAAATCACCCCGGCGGTAGGGCTCACCGTGTTCGGCGACAAAATTGTCCCGCAGGACCATGAAATCTGAAAGGTCGATGGCTGCGGCGGCGTCCCAGAGCTCGGGCATGGTACTGGCTTTGGGGCGCCACTGGGTGGCGAACGATGTGGGAACAGAGAATGGAAAGTCCAGAGCGGCCACCGCGGTGTTGGGTAAAGCAGCCAGCAGGGTGGCAAGTTCTGCGCGGGGCGTGCGCTCGCAGGAAATCAGAGTGAGAACGCCACCGTTCAGTGTTCCCTGGGTTACCCAGGTATTTTGGTCGGTCTTGGCCCCGCTGTAGTCCACTCCTACAACGAGTTGATCACCTGGTTGTTGATCCATTGAGGGCGCTCCAAACTGCCTATGTTAGAATGGGTCGGGATTTCGGTGGCTGATTCCAAGCTTGGTTTAAACAATCCGGCTTGGAAACTAAAGACTGCGGACGGTCTTTTTAGACCAGAACTTTGAGACTAGAAAAGGTGTAATCATGAACTTTACCACGAGAAGAGAAAGATACCGGGGCATACTGGCCGGCGATAAGTGCGTTTACCCCGGTTCGGTGTTCGACCCCATCTCGGCGCGCATCGCTGAGGATCTGGGATTTGAAGTTGGCATGTTTGCCGGTTCCATCGCCTCCGGAACCGTGCTGGGCGCGCCCGACCTGATAGTGTTGACCCTCACAGAGTTTGCCCAGCAGATTCACCGCATTTGCCGCGCCGGTGACCTGAGCCTGATGGTGGACGCCGACCACGGTTACGGCAACGCCCTGAACGTGATGCGGACGGTGGAAGAGCTGGAGACCGCCGGCGTTGCTGCTATGACAATCGAAGACACCGTGCTTCCCCAATCATTTGGCGGCGGCACCACCGTGTTGCCCATTGACGAGGGTGTGGGCAAGATGAAGGCGGCGCTGGCGGCCCGGACCGACCCCAACATGGTGGTTGCCGGACGGACCAGTTCCCTGAGAATCACCGACCTGGCCGATACTATCAAACGCGTTAAAGCCTACGAAGCGGCGGGCGTTGATGCGGTGTTCCTGGCCGGTGCAACGACCAAGGCCGAGGTTGAGGCTGTTGCCGCCGAGATGAAGGGACCGCTGCTTCTGGGTGGAACCACTGGCGAGTTGGCCGACAAAGACTACCTGGGTTCCGTTGGAGTACGGGTTGCCCTCCAGGGCCACCTACCCTTTGCAGCGGCAATCAAGGCCACCTATGACACCCTAAAGGCCCTGCGTGACGGCGTGTCGCCAGCAGACCTGAAGCCCCAACTGGCCACCTCAGAGCAGATGGACCAGTTCATGCGCAAAGCCGACTACGACAAGTGGACCACAAGTTTTCTTAATTAAACAGGCTAGAGATAGTTTGATTTGAAACAAAAGCCGCCGCCCAGTTATCTGGGCGGCGGCTTTTGTTTGGTAGTTTTAGTCTGTTTGGACGCTATGGCTTGGTTGTAAGTGTAACCAGCCGCTCGGCGTTTTTGTAGCCAAGGTCAGCCTGGATCGCTGGGTCGAACCGGCCGATGAAAGCCCGTCCAAACTCCGCCAGTATCTGACCCACCTCTTCGTCATAGCCCCAGACAATATCCCCCCGATCTGTGCCCCTCATGAACCGGTCGGGATGGGTTTCAATCATGGGCCGATACATCTCATCCGCTTCATCAAGCAGATTGTCCCATTCGGCCCTCATATCGGCCAGGAAGGCTTCTTTCTCGCCAAACCTGAACGTCTCTGCAACTTCTCCGGAAATACCAAAGATGTCGTTGTAGGTGTAATAGACATTAGGATTGCGGTCCACGATGCCCTGGACGTGGGGGCGAACAAAATCGGCGTGGATGATGAATGTGACGTCTGAATATTGCTGCAGAGCCCGTTCCAGGTTGTCTTGGTGTCCCACGCCAGGGTGGAAGTACACCAGCATGTTGCCGTGGTCACTGACCACTTGGAAGTCTCCCAGGTAGATCTCAGCGCCGGGTAGGGGGTGATGGGTTCAGTTGGTGAATCTCCAACCTCGCCAGACCCGGCGAACAAACCCGGACGAACGTTAATAATCACATCAAGAATCTTGCCTCCAAGGGTAGCGACACCGTTGGCTGACGCCTGGATGAAGGGGACGAACAGATTAGGGTACTGCTGAACCGCGCGGTGGGCTACCTAAATCGCGGGAGATGTAATCTCCGGGAAGGTTGGGAAAAAGGCAAAGGCCTTGATGCGGCCCTCGTTTTTAAGAGTGCAGGCGATGCGGTCGATATTCATAGTCCGACCCAGGATCGGGCGTTGCTCCTGGGTAATGGTGTCGTATTTGTCAGACTCTGCGCCTCTGGGCGACACGTAACCGGTGTCTTGTTGTCCGTTTTGATCCCAATGCTTATCCAATATCAGTGGGCGTCGATGTGAGAAACGGTCAGTTGCTGATTAAAAAATTCATCTGCTGGGACGATTGTCCCAATGTCGGCATGGTCTTTTTGATGTACGAGAACATCGGCACTGAAGCCGATTGTTTGCGGGCCATTGAGGGTTCGCCGTTGATCTCTCCTGAACCAATGCCGGGAATATTCTGGGGTTGTCGACCGGTGATTGACTGGCTGAATAAGCCGGCCAGACACCCAGCCCGTGCCAATCAACCTGCTACGTAAATCGCTCCTCGGATTTACAACAATAGACAACTTCACCGCTGGTGACTTGTGGAGTAAACTAGGGCCTGTGACCGTTGACCCCACGCTTGGAAAGAGGTTTGGGGCCGGTTATTAGCCCAAATCACTTCACTTAATCACTTTAGGAGTACAGCCGTGAAAGTTGCCTTGAATCACCTTCATTTCCGCAGTGGAGACCCAGATGCCGCCGCCAAGTGGTATTGCGACAATTTCGGCGCTGCCATCACCTCAGAGCGCCCGTTGTCCACCACAAAGTCGATCCAGCTTGAGTTGAACGGCGAGCATATGATGACCATATCCGGCTGTGCCGAGGGCGAAGACCCCATCGCCGGGACAACCGAACCTCGTTACGGCCTGGACCACTTTGGCTTTGAAACCGACGACCTGATAGAGCTATGCGCCGGTCTGAAGAAAAACAACGTGAAGTTCAACTGCGAGCCGTGGACCATGCCCTCAGGCACGATGGTCGCGTTCGTTGTAGCACCAGATGAAGTATCAGTGGAGCTTATTCAACGCCCCGCTGAGTAATACAGGTAATCCCGGGTAATCCGCAGCTTGGGTTAGAAGTTGTTTGACCTAGTCTGGAGCGATGCCATCAAAGAAATCTGATGCCACGGTCTCAGCAGAGGCAACATCCGGGCGGGCGCGGATGTAAAACTCCCGGCCCAATACCCACGCCGCAAGCTCCCTTGGCACCCGGTGGTAGGGCCAGTCCGGAGCCACCTGGGTGCGGTGACAGATGATGCAGGCCATCTTGGTTTCAAGATGGTCTGACACGTCCAACTCCAGGTGTATCTCCTCCGGCGGGTTGCCGTGGTCCAGTTGCTCCGGGCTGGGCATTGGGAAATCAATCCCGGCCTCGCGTAGCTTGGTGGCCCACTCCAGTCGAAACCCCTTGGGTCGAGCGCTGTAGAAAAGACGCTGGGGAGTATATGGCTCTAGGCCGTCTTTCAATTGGTCGGGAAAGGCCGCTGGGTCTGATGCTAGATCAAAGGCCTTCGTGGCGTGCTTGGACACGGCAATATGGTCCGGGTGGCCGTAGAGCCCGCCTGGCTCAAACGTGAGCACCACCTGGGGCCGAAATTCTCTGATTTCCCGTACAAACCGCTCCACTACCTCGTCTTCCGGTGCCTTGATGTAGGCCCGTGGGTGGTTGTTGGCTTCCCAGCCGGCCATGCCAGAGTCGCGGTATTCCAGCAAAGCGTGGCTTTCCAGCCTCAGGGCTTGAACTGCGCAAGAAAGCTCTATCCTCCGGACCTCACCCAACGTCTCCCGAGTGGCCGCGCCTTCCTGCCGGATGTCTCCCTCTTCGCCCAGAGTGGTGGTCACCAGACGCACGTGTCGGCCTTCCGCCACGTTTTGGGCCAACACTCCGCCCACGGGAAATGCCTCGTCATCAGGATGGGCAAAGCAAGCCAAAAGGCGAAGTCCAGGCATTTATATACTCCTTATTCCAAAGTTGTTTTTGCATACTAAACCCAGGGGCATGCCAGGTTCGGACCGTAACCAAACCCGCCCAACAAAACCTGGCTGAGCCAGTTAGTAGGAGGTGGCTATGCCGTCTCCCCTGGGGTCGGATGCTCCGATCAGCACCTGTCGTTCCTGGTCGATCAGGATCAACTGCACCTTGCCGTCATACTGGCCCACGTTGCGTCGGGTCACCTTATGTCCTAGCTTTTGTAGACCTTCAACCGTTTTTTCCGGCATCTCCGGCTCAACACGCAATTCCATGGCCGTCTCAATGCTAGCGGGGTCGGTGCCGGGGTAGCTCCACCAGCGGGGAGCGTCCACAGCAGCCTGGGGGCCCATGCCAAAGTCCAAGAGGTTGGTGATGATCTGCACGCCGGACTGAGGCTGGAAATCGCCACCGGGAGTGCCGCCGACGATGTGGGCCTTGCCGTCTTTCAGCGTCATGTAGCAGTTCAGAGTGTGCATAGTGCGTTTCGTGGGCGAAAACTCGTTGGGGTGGCCCGCTTCCAGGGTGAACCCGCGACCGGCGCGATTGTTAAATAAAATTCCGGTTCCGGCGGCCATGAACCGGGAACCAAAGCCATGGGACAGGCTGTGCACCCAGGAGACCGCGTTTCCGGCGCCATCAGCCACGCAAAAATAGGTGGTGTTGCCGTCGGTGCGACCTGCTTCCAGGTCGGGTGACTCTCCGCCGGCCTTCTCTAGATTGATCTCACCGCGGCGTCGGTCGGCGTACTCCTTGGAGATGATCTCTTCCAGAGGCCATTCCACGATGCGGGGGTCACCAGCCAGGCGGTTACGGTCGTCGTAAGCTATCTTTTTGGCTTCAACCATTAGGTGGATAGCTTCCGGATTGTCATAAGACATCCCGGAAAGATCAAATCCTTCTATTATATTAAGCATCTCCAAGTGTAGGAAGCCCTGGGACGGAGGCCGAGTTTGGTAGACCATCTCGCCTCGGTAGGTGGTGCCGATGGGGTCGTAGACATCCACTTCATGGTTGGCGAAGTCCTCTGCAGTGAACAGGCCACCAGCGTCGTTCAAAGCCTTGACCATCTTCCGGGCCAGGTCGCCTTTGTAGAACTCTTCAGCCCCGCCCTTGGCGATACGTCGCAGCGACTCGGCCAGGTCTTTGTTTACCAGGAGATCGCCCTCCCCCGGAGTCTTGCCGTCGGCCAGCAGCACTTCAGCTGTTGACGGGAAACCGGCCAACCTTGAGGCGTTGTTGGCAAAGTTCTGTGCGATTTTGGGAGCCACGGCAAACCCTTCTTCGGCGTATCCAATGGCGGTGTCCAGCAATTGTTCGAAGGGCTTGGTGCAGAAACGACGGTGCACCTCTTCCCAGGCGGCAACCTCACCAGGCACGCCCACTGAGTGGGGGCCTTCTAGGGGCATCTTGGTCAGGCCCTGCTTCCGGTAGTACTCCGCGCTGGTGCCAGAGCCGGGAACTCCGGCGCTACTCATGCCGGTCACCTGTTTGGTTTCAGCCTCGTAGAGCAGGATGAACGAGTCACCGCCAATGCCGCAACTGGGCACAATGGTCACGGTTTCAGTGGCTGCCACGGCCAGGGCGGCGTCAAAGGCGTTGCCCCCTTCTTGCAGTACCTTTAGTCCTGCGGCGGCAGACAGCGGTGAGTTTGTGCAGACCATGCCGTTTTTACCGTAAACAACTTGCCGGGAAGGTCTTGCTGTAGTCATCTTGAAACACGCTCCCAATGGCTAGATAAGTTTTTTGCTTCCTGTGGTTTTCACGTGGTTTTTGAATGAAGCCTCTGTCACGTCTTTTAAAACGCAACGGCAACAGGCAGAAGTGTACGTTTGCCATCCTGGCCCAGTCAATTGTGGCGGGGGTAAATAACCAAGAACGCCCGCAATTGCGGGTCCGAAATTCGTCCCAAATAAGCGCCGTTTGGCCGTTTGACAGCCCCGATGGGTACATCTACAATCCGGCTCGTGGCGGCGTGCTCTTTCTTGACCGGTAATGCGCCATGATTTATGTCTAAATCGGAGGCCGATATGGCTGAGTTGCTAGGTCTGGGTTGTTCCCACGGACCCATCATCCTCACCCCACCAGAGGTCTGGCACAAAAGCCGTGAGCGGATATTTGGGAGCAACCCAAATTTTCAAGCTCCGCCCCAACTCATTGAGGCCTTGGGCGATGACAATGGTCTAACCCAAGACCGCCTGGACCAGCAGAAGATCGTAGCCGCCTTCCAGGTGATGCGGGACCGACTCCACGAGTGGAACCCCGACGTTTTATTGGTCATCGGGGACGACCAGGCCGAAAACTTCAAACAGGATAACCTGCCTCCGTTCTGCCTCTACACCGGCAGCGAGGTGGACGGCTACCCGTTCAAGAATACGGCCGGCAGCAACAACCGCCGGGACGCCGCCGCCGACACTAAATTCAGCTTTAAATGCCCTTCAGAATTCTCACGGGACCTGCGCAACTCCCTGATTCGTGACGGCATCGACATGTCATCTTCCAGCGCTTTGACTGGCTGAGAATGGGGTTTGGCCCACGCCATCATCAACCCATTGGTGTATTTGGACCCGGTAGGCAAGTTTCCCCTCCCACCATTGTTCGTGAACTGCTATGGTGAAGAAGCCGGCCCCGATTATCCGCCCCGGCCCACCGCACGGCGCTGTTACGAAGTTGGCCAGGCGATACGCCGGTTCTTAGACACTAGGACAGAGCGGGTGGCCGTGGTTGCGTCGTCTAGTTGGTCGCACAGCTTTTTGGCCCACAAGTATGACTGCTCTGCATTTGACCTGGATTCCGACCGTCGTTATCTAGAGATGGTGCGAGAGGGTAGGGGCAGCGAACTGGCGAGTCTGACTCCTGAAGAACTGCAGGACTCTGGCGACCATGAGATATTGAATTGGATCATTGCCCTGGGGATTCTGGGCGACGTTCCCGCAGAGATAGTAGACGTGAGGGAGTCACACACCCAATTGGCATTTCGGGTGGCGGCTCTCTGGGGATAGACCAAGCACTGATTTAAGACAGATTGATTAAGAATTGGAGGCCCAAGTTATGGTGCGGGCCACCCAACCACAGGAGGAACGATGCACTACGGTCTTGTTATGGAATGTGATTACCGCTATGGCCACTCGATAGAAGAGGGCTTCGACGAAGCCTTTGCCATCGCGGACTTAGCTGAAAAAGGCGAACTGGACGGGGTTTGGCTAGCGGAGCGTCACTTTGCGGCGCCCAAAGACCCGCTGGACCCGATGGGCGGCGGAATACCCTCTGTGGTGTCCACGCCGTTAATCATCTGCTCGGCCATAGCAGCCCGCACTGAGCGTCTCAGGATCGGTGTTGGTGTGAACGTATTACCCCTGATCCATCCGGTTAGGTTGGCGGAAGAGATCGCCACGCTGGACCATATCAGTCACGGACGCGTGGATTTTGGCATTGGACGCAGCGGGTTCATGAGGGCCTACGAGGGATATGACATCCCTTATTCCGAGAGCCGAGAACGTTTCCAAGAGAGCCTCGAGATCATCCTGGCTGCCTGGAGCAACGAGCGGTTCTCCTACGAGGGTAAGTACTACACGCTAAACGACGTTTGCGTGATTCCCAAACCGTTTCAGCAGCCATTCCCGCCGCTGCGGATGGCCGCCACCACCAAAGAAACCTTCCCGCAGGTGGGCAAGCTGGGTTATCCCATCTTTGTGGGACTGCGAGGCTTGGACCGCCCAGATCTGGTTGCGCTACTAGAGACCTACCGAGAGGCCTGGCGGGAAGCTGGTCACGCCGGTAACGGCGACGTTTACCTGCGTATCCCTGTCTACGTGGGAAAAACCCAGGAAATAGCCTACGCAGAAGCCGAAGCAAGTACCATGCGGTCTTACCGACGTATGGCTCAGAACTTTGCTTTGTCAGCAGCTAATCCCGGTGCGGTGGCTTCAGAAGACCGGGCGGCGCGGGGAGCGGCCCTTGCTGCGATTACTTATGAGGACCTGATTCGAGACCGTTTGGCCTACGGCAGCCCAGATAGCGTGATCAGCCAACTGAAAGACATTACGTCAGAACTGGGGTTATCAGGCATCGTGGCCGAGACCAATGTGGGCGGGCTGATACCCCGTGAGCAAGTAGCCGCTTCGATAGATCTTTTCTGTAAAGAGGTTGTACCAGGCCTGCGCTAGACCGTCGGAGCAACAAAATGATGGGCACGGTAATCACCGTGCCCTTTTTGTTGAAATCACCTGAAACTTTTTTCGGCGTAAGAACCTCTTGTAGGGGCGGGTTGAAAACCCGCCCTGTTTTTCGTCAGCCAATCCTCTTCCAATCAGACAAACAAGACGTAAACAAACAATTTCGCCGAGAAATTTCAGGGCGATATGAAACGTGATTTACGCAAGCAGGGCGGGTTACAAACCCGCCCCTACAGAACGGTGGTAGGTCCCATTTCAATCAGACCTAAAGCCTTGGCAGCACGTACTCGTTTATTGCCACGGCCAGCCCGTCTTCTTGAACCGAGGGCGCTACGAAATCAGCGGCGGCCTTGACCTCTGGAGGTGCGTTACCCATAGCGACGCTAAACCCGCAAATTTCCAGCATAGGCAGGTCGTTGTAACTGTCGCCAATGGCCACCATGTTGGCCGGGTCCACGCCTAGTGTCTCGCCCACGCGTGAGATACCAGCTGCTTTATCCACTCCAGCCAGCGTGAAATCCACGGCCCACAGCCCGTTGTAGGGCAGGATGGCCTTCACCACGTACATGTCTTTGTTGCTGCTGAAATGGGCGGCCAAAATATCGGCTGTGGCCTCATCCATGTCCAGGGCAGATACCCGAATCAAGTCCCAGTTCGGCACATCGTCAAAGGTGCTGGCGGTGCCGTTGTCGTGGGTGGCGACAAACGCTGCTTTCATTTCCCTTAGCTTGGTCACCACCAATTCGGCGTTGGCTGACCCCAGGGGTGCGGTCCAGACTGATATGTCGCGCACCGGGTCCAAGATGTTGGCGCCGCCGTCGCAGAGCTGCAGAGTCGTCAGTCCCAGCTGTTTGGAGTAGTTGAGGGCGTCGGCTGGCTCCCGCCCAGTGGCGATGAACACTTTTATCCTGTTTGAAAGTCCCACCACGGCTTCGCGTACCGGAGGGGAGATCTTCTCATCGGGGCCGATTAGGGTGCCGTCCAGGTCCAGAGCGGCGGCCAGAATTGACGATTTTTTGTTGTCCCC
>Ga0209089_10000117_pt1 | contig 69859 bp, 66 predicted proteins | sample ArcticOcean_MG_C_FD_187431 | JGI IMG/M metagenome (GOLD analysis project Ga0209089, IMG submission 187431) | Marine microbial communities from western Arctic Ocean - ArcticOcean_MG_CB2_150 (SPAdes) (version 2) | ecosystem: Environmental > Aquatic > Marine > Oceanic | place: Arctic Ocean: Canada...
AGTTGACGTAGATCGGCAGTGCGGACAGGCCATGAAAAGGATCTCCTCTGCAAATAAGGAAGATGCTATTCTGCGCCGGCACTGAGTTTTGACAGAACCTCGGCCGCCTGATGCTTCGTAAAGATCCTGATTCTGGCGCCGAAATCCGCATGATCCGCTATCCAAAAGGCGTTCTGAATCCAGAACATACTCACCCTTGCGGTCACGGAATATTCGTATTGGAAGGCAAACTTCGCACTCATCACGGCACATATGGCCCCGGAACATGGGTATGGTTCCCGCAGGGCGAAACTATGGAGCATGGCGCAACCGATGAAGCCGACGTGGTTGGCATATTCATAACCGACGGCGCATTCGAAATTCACTACAACGACGAGAAATAGCGGTTACTGGCACACAAAGCGTTTATCATCTGTCGGCCGTAGCATCGAATCAGTATTACGTCGGCATAAAAAAACAGAAGGTCCGAACGAATCATCCATGACAAAAAAGAGCATTTTCAAAGCAAAGCGCGTCGCTAACGAAGGCGTTTCAGGATGGCTTGATGATCACGCAGTGGTCGTGGAAGACGGACTAATTACGGCGATCACGCCTTCATCGTCGCTCACATCCGCTGAAGATTCGTACGAGGTACATGACCTTGGCGACGTTTCGTTAATGCCGGGCCTGATCGACGCCCACAGTCACATGCACTGCAGCGCAACACCCGATGCGCAGGCCCTCGCTCTTTCCGAAAACGACCAGCAACTCACGATTCGCGCAACGAACAACATGCGCAAAGCTGTGCTCGCCGGAACGACGACTATTCGTGATCTGGGTTCCCGAAATGAAGTTGCATTCGCAGTTCGGCAAATGATCGAAGGCGGTCACGTACCCGGCCCCCGGCTGCTGCTCGCTGGCACACCGATAACTATCACTGCTGGCCACTGCTGGTTCTTTGGAACCGAAGCCGATACTGAAGCTCAGGTTCGAACCGCCGTTCGACGCCAGGTAAAACTCGGTGCAGATCTAATCAAAATGATGGCAACCGGAGGAATGTTCACCCCAACTGCGAATCCTCGAACGCCACAATATTCCGTCAAGGTGTTGAAAGCGGCCGTCGAAGAAGCGGAGCGAATGAACGTTCCGATCGTCACGCACACGCTCTCAGCTCAAGGAACACGAAACGTTGTCGAAGCCGGAGTCACGGCGTTGATACACGCTCGCTGGTACCACGCCGACCCGAATAAAGGACTCGACTACACGCCCGACACCGTCAAGCAGATGGTCGATCAGGGTCAGTGGGTCGACCCGACCATTGGGCACCACCTACTGGGACTGGAAGCTAAAGCTCGCGGTGAACAAGGTCCTATGGATCCACACTGGGCAGTCTCTTACAAAGTTGTTTCAGATGAAGCCCATCTCGAAACCCTGACGAAAATGCACGATGCTGGCGTTCGATTTACAACCGGGCTCGACATGGGCATGCCCTATGGCACCCACGATCGATCAGCTGCAAACGCATGGGCGTTCGTCGAAAAACTCGGATGGTCGAACTGGAAAGCAATCAACGCGGCAACAGCTGGAACTGCTGAAGCGCTTGGGCTTGTTAAACAGGTTGGCATCCTTCGGGCGGGTATGATCGCCGATATGGCTGCCTTTAGTGGCGACCCTGCAACAAACATTCGAGATATGGACCAGGCTTCAACGGTAGTTCAGTCGGGTCGGTTGCTGAAGCTGAACGACACAGTGCTGGTATAGCAAAGTGTGTTAGAAAATCGAACTCGCCAGAGATAACCTAGCTAACTAGCCAATCAGGGCAGGAATACCGCTCTGTACCGCAGTGGAATCGCCTGTAGTCGCAGCCTGCACAATCGTCAGAGTAACTACAGCCAGTGCTGCGAGTACTACCGCTACGGTCACGCCGGAAATTCCCCGCTGACTATTAGTCGCGTTCCAGGCGGATGAGATTACTTTGCGAGACTATCGGAGTTCGAAACACCTTGTTCGTTGCAGCAATTGGCGTCGGTTCGTCAGCAATATGGGTCGTGGTCTTCGGAGTCTGGCGAGTTCGGATGCTGCCAGATCAAGCTGTAGACGAAGCTCAGCATCAACCGAGTTCGAGCACGTCCTGACGGTGATCTTCGTTCTTCTCAAACGCCAATAGCTCTCTTTTGGTTTCGATACCGCCAGCGAAGCCCGTGAGATCATCGTTAGCGCCCACAACTCGGTGGCAGGGAAGAATGATCGAGATTGGATTTCGACCATTTGCGGCACCGATCGCACGAACTGCGCGCGGTCTACCTATTCGCACTGCCTGCTCGCCATAGCTGACAGTTTGTCCGTATGGAATCAACGCCAGGGCGAGCCATGCCAACTGCTGAAATTCGGTTCCACGCAAGTCCAATGGCAGATCAAATTCAGTGCGTTCGCCTTGAAAATACTCTTCAAGCTGAATACGGGTGGCTTCCAACACTGGATGATCCGGTTTCGAGATCATCTCTTCTGGCAACGGCAGTCGCCCCACCCGTTCGTTTGGCCACTTGACCGCCCTGAGGCCTAGATCAGTCGCAACCAACGTCAGTTCACCCACAAGGCAGTCGAAAATCGTCGTGTAGTGCTGATCGTTGGTCACGATTTGTTCGCTGTCCTCAGGTGTCGCCTACCTACCCAGTGCCTTCTTGCCTGCATCGAGCGTCTCAATAATCGAGTCAACGTCGAACACGCAGCCACCCCAAGTTCCGCCTGAAGCCGACTGCAATGCAGCCCACAGGCGTGAATCGTCTGGCAGCTGAGGATGCGGCACCAAATCGTCGGGCTCAGCACGTCTCTCAAGCTCAGCAGTGCCCCAATCGGCACCCTTCACTTCGCCATCGATGCCAACCAGATTCAGCGTTCCAGCCAGGTTCTTACGATCAACAATAATCTCGATCAGATCGCCATCTTCAACCCGACCAATCGGACCTCCAGCAAGCGCTTCCGGACCAACGTGTCCGATACACGCACCCGTCGAAACGCCTGAGAAGCGAGCGTCGGTGATCAAAGCCACCTGCTTGCCGTAAGAAAGGTGCTTCAGCGCAGCCGTCAACTGGTACACCTCTTCCATGCCGGTTCCGAGCGGGCCTCCGCAACTAACGACCATGATGTCGCCAGCCTTGATCTTGTGATCATCGTCTCGTGACTTGATCGCACCCATCGCAGCGCGCTCCGAACGGAACACACGAGCCGGGCCGAGCTTGCGGTACACATTGTCATCATCAACAACCGAAGGGTCGATCGCAGTGCTCTTGATCACCGATCCTTCAGGAGCGATGTTGCCCATCGGGAACGTAACGGTGCTTGTGAGATTCTTCTTGCCTGCACGTTCTGGCGACATGATCACATTGTCGGGGTCGACTCCATCGACCTCTGTCAGGTACTTGCGAACATCGTGACGTCGTTCAGAGTCAGCCCACCAGTTCAGGTTCTCGTCGAGAGTCTGGCCAGTAGAAGTCATCACGCTCGTGTCGATTAGACCCAACTTGCGCAAATGCAACATCACTTCTGGCACACCACCGGCAGCGTAAAGCTGGGTAGTCGGGTGGCCAACAGGACCGTTCGGCAGAACGTCGACCAAACGAGGAACGTTCAGGTTGATTCGGTTCCAGTCGTCAACAGTCATACGCCTTCGACCCGCAGCGTGTGCGATCGCTGGCATGTGCAGCAGCAGGTTGGTCGACCCGCCACACGCAGCGTGAACGGCCATGGCGTTCTCGAACGCGGCGTCGGTAAGAACGTCTCTGGCTTTTACTCCACGTCGCTCCATCATTACGAGAGCCCGAGCCGAGCGCTTGGCGATGTCGTGCCACGCAGGCGTTCCGCTGGGCGACAACGCTGAGTGAGTGATCGCCATTCCAAGTGCTTCTGCAACGACCTGAGATGTGCCTGCGGTTCCGAGGAACTGGCAACCTCCGCCCGGAGACGCACACGAACGACACCCAACGTCCTGAGCGTACTCAAGTGTCACTTCGCCCTGAGCAAATCTTGCGCCAATCGACTGAATCTGGCCGGTGTCCTCACCAACGTTCGGCTTGAGAGTCGTTCCGCCCGGAACGATCACTCCTGGCTGATTGTGCAAACCCGCCAACGCCATCATCATCGCCGGCAAGCCCTTGTCGCACGAAGCGATGCCGAGCACTCCTCGCACCGTCGGTAGCGAGCGGGCGATACGCCTGAAGACCTGCGCTGCGTCGTTTCGATATGGCAGCGAATCGAGCATTCCGGTGGTGCCCTGAGTGCGACCATCACATGGGTCGGAACAGAACGCTGCGAACGGAACCGATTTCAGCTCCTTGAACTCCCTTGCAGCGGTTTTGACCATGTCCACGAGTTCAAAGTGACCCGTGTGCAGTCCGAGCGCGACTGGCGATCCGTCTTCTTCTTTCACACCTCCAACTGTGGAAAGAATGATGAACTGCTTGCGCATCAGCTCAGCGGGATTCCAACCCATTCCGGCGTTCTGAGTCATGCCGAAGTGGTTACCGCTTGGCTCTTCAATCAGGAACTCAGCGGTGAACGGGACGGTGCCTTTTGGACCGTCGGCGTGAGTCATTATTTCTCGAGAAGCGGGATCGGCTCCGACGCCAAGCACGTCTTCAATCGAAACTTCTGTGGTGTCGTGTTTGGAGTAGACACGGGAGGTCATTTACTTGTTCCAGTCGAGAATTTTGAGAGTGAAAGAGAACAGTCACTCTGGTCAGACATTCGATACGCCGGACGCCCTAGCGCAGCAATGATACCGGTAGCATCGCGAATGAACGAGTAATTTCCTTCTCGAAGTCTCAGCCCACTGTCATGCTGAACTTGATTCAGTATCTGTGAAACGAGGAAATTAACGTTCACTCTAGCCCACGACCACCCGCGTCCCCGCACCAGATCCCTCGGCTACGGTTGCCGAAGTTTATCCCGATGAAAATCGGGGCTCGGGAAAGGGAGTGAGCGCCCTGAGGTCCCAGCAGGAAAGAAGTTAACCCCGACCGTTGCGCGCCGTTCCGTGATCAAGCGCCCGATCCAAAATGAACGCCGAGTTGATGAGAGCCAAATGCGTGAACGCCTGCGGGAAGTTGCCGAGCATGTCGCCCGTAGGACCCGTTTCTTCAGCAAACAACCAATATCCAACCCCCTGCTGCTGATACAGTGGCGGGCTGAATTCGTTTCCCACTTTCACGAGATAAAAACACTTGCCGTACACCCACATCTTTGCCGGAAATCCGTTCGACCGAGGCGACCATGAACGCCGGAATGAAGACCTGCTCAAAAAGATGATCCGGCAAGACAACACCAGAATCCTGCCGTTTCACAAGCTAATGCCGCTGGTAAAACGTGGTGCACAGGCCGAACTGGCGTGGATCGGGCATGAATTCCTTGACGATCTGCCCGAAGAAGCTGGCGGACCCAAGTTTCTTGGCTTCGATGCCGAACGAAATCCGCACTTCGCAGTTGATGTGACAGCTGTTGAAGATCCGTCTGGCATCGCCGCCCTCGCATCTGGAGCCGAGTTCGAAGACGGCCGAGCAGCAGCAACCGATATTCCACAGGAACAATCGGGAATTCTGGCCCAGGCTCGCTCGAATCTAAACTGGCACGCCCAGCACCGATTCTGCTCAGCATGTGGCACCGAATCTCAAAGCTTCAGGGGCGGGTTGATGCGCCAGTGCCCGAACTGCAAATCTCAACATTTTCCACGAACCGACCCAGTCGCCATCATGCTCGTCTACAAAGGCGACAGGTGCGTGATGGGTCAAACCCTCGCCCGCTCAAACTCGACGTTCTACTCGTGCCTTGCAGGGTTTATGGATCAGGGAGAGGCGATCGAAGAGGGCGTGCGGCGGGAAGTGATGGAGGAAGCTGGCCTGAAAGTAGGCAAGGTCACTTACCACTCGTCGCAGCCGTGGCCGTTCCCGGCATCGCTGATGATCGGCTGCCACGCAGAAGCGATTTCAGAAGATATTGTTGCCGATCCCGGTGAAATGGCCGACGTTCGATGGTTCACCCGCGACGAAGTAAAGCTCGCTCTCGAAAATAAACTTGAAGGGGTCAACATCCCCGGACCCATCGCCATCGCCCATCACCTGATCAAATCTTGGGCGTACGAGACAGCTGGGATTTAGTTGGAACTCCGAGCGGCTGTTGCTGGCGAAGAAACCAGAGTCGTTGAACTAATAAACGATCTGATTATCGAGCTAGGTGGAGCGCCGTTGCCTGTGTCGAAGGCCGTTTCAACCGTCGCATCGTTCATCAATGGCGATCTTACTGGTGCAGTTATCGTTGCCGCTAACGACGATGATCTGGTCGGGGTTTGCACACTCTCTTATCAGCCATCGATCAGGACGCTGGGCACCTACGCAATTATTCAAGAGATGTACGTGGCGCCTGATTTTCGTAGTGAAAAGCTTGGTGAGCACCTGATCGAAGCGGCCAGATCCGTTGCTGAAGATGCTGGATGCCCGATGGTCGAGTTGAGCACGCCCCCGAACGGCGAAAGAGCCGAGAACTTCTACCGTCGAGTAGGCTTCACTCAGGTAGGCGTCCGAATGCGACACAAGTTTTAGAGTTCAGGCGAACGACGTCATCATTGAGCCCACTGTCATGCTGAACTTGATTCAGTATCTGTGGTGCGCGGAAATTAACGATTGCCTCAGCTGACAATGCCAAGGGCGACAACGCCCAGCGCGTCCCCACCTCCAGCTCCTTCGGCTACGGATGCCGAAGTTTATCCCGATGAAAATCGGGGCTCAGGAAAGGAATGCGCCCTAGGCGCCACCTACTCGATGAACTCTAGCCAGTTGCCTTCTGGGTCTCTCGCATAAACAATTCCGTGCCGCTCGCCATTGTCGGCATTGCGAATAATTGGGTCGGTTACAAACATGATCCCCTTCCCCGAAAGATCATCGAAAGTAACTTCGATGTCTTCAACGTTGAAGCAAATATGGTTCGTCCCGACGCGGGTCATATCGTCATCACGATCCGCAGACTCGGGCTCGTGATATTTCACAAGTTCGATTCGGTGACCGTCTGCGAACCCAATGAAAACAAGCGTTCGCCGTGATCCCGCAATTCCAGTGTGATTTCCCTCGGGTGGGGCATCCGACTCAACCCGATTCAGCTCGGTAAGGCCCAGATCATCGCAGTAAAAGCTCACCATCAGATCAAGATCGCTAACAACAATTCCGGTGTGGTTGAATCCTGTAACCAAACAAATTCTCCGAATTCAATCCAGTCCCACGTCAATAAAATCGCACGGGAAAAAGCTTATTCGTTCCCGTAAATTTCGATGTTTTGATTAGAAATAGAGATTGAAAACCAGAATGCACGGCGACTTGGGAGCGGATCTAAACGAGAGCCTTCTAGCTCACCTGACACTGCGAGTCCCGCAAGATTCCACTCGATACCTGATTGGGAATCTACGAACATCCCATCGACGAACTCGAATTCCAACTGGCGGTCGTCGGGATTCAAGCGACGCGAAAAAACGGTTGCAAATGAACCGCTGCCACGAGAGAAAATAACCACCGGTTCGCCACCGATTTCATCGTTGACCGCCGAATCGCCAATCCGGCCCGGCGCATAAGCCCGTTCAATGTCGCCTATTGCCACTGCAACCACGATCTCAGCAGGTCGCAAATCATCGCTCACAAGTTCGTCGTCAACGGGGAACGGGTATCGGTTCTCGCCCTCGTTGATGAAGCTGGCGTAGGTCGAAAACGGATCTCGCAAATATTGCGAATCACGAGCACCAAGACCCTGATCACGAGAGAGAACCTTCGTATTCGGGTGTATTGCGATCCAGTCACCCCACCCCATCACAGATGACGCCAACGGTTCCAGACGCTCCCCGGTCAGCTCTCCAACAACCGCTTCTCCGCCAGTTTGGAACCAGTACGACCCGGTTTCGTGATCGAACATGACCATATCCGAGTTGTACAGCGCGCTCGTGTTGCCAAAAACGAGCGCCTGGCCGTCGACCCGGCTACCAAACACGATCCCCGACCCACATAGCGGACAGTAGGTGACGACCAAGGGCACGCCGTCGATCACATCGTTCACAATCTCGTGAAAGTTCAGGAACTTGATCGGGTAAGCGTAGGCATCGCCACTTTCGCTAACGTATCCAACGATCAGATCACCAGGCTCGATCCAGTCGTCAACCCCGGGGTCTTCGTATCGTGGCTGGTAAATCGGTTTGATCGCATCACGCAACAGATCGATGAGTTCGTTGCTGGCCGACGAAAGCTTCGTAGTCGAACCGTCGAATCGATCAAAGTAGATGTCGCTCATATCAACTGAGTGTTTAGATCGATCAAGCACAGGAGGCGGCGGAAACGTTGGTTGCCGAACAACGGGCGATGAGGGTTCGGTTGTTGCGGTGGGACGAACAGTTGGCTGAGGTGCTACTTCTTCTGCCGGAGCAGTCGGCGAAGACGCTGGTGATTCAGGCGACTCAGATTCGCATGCCACAAACGCGATCGTCGCCAGCGCGACCAGAGCCAATCCGATAACCCGCCTCGAAAGTATTGCCATGCGATGTTTGATGCAACCGGCCCGAATCAAGGTTTGTTTCAGTAGGTGCTTCTATCATTCCGAGGAGCTACCCACCTATCCCGGCAGCACGTCCTTGAACAGCCTGAGCATATTCCCGCCGGCGATCTTCTCGATCTCAGCCGCGGTAAACCCCGCACCCACCAGCGGATCCCACAAATTCGGTAGTTCGCTCGAATCTTCGAGTCCTTTTGTCCACGTGATATCGGACTGATCGGTGTTGCGCAGGTACGGCACATCTCGTTCAGGATCGCCAAGCACCCAATCAGGACCCAGCCCAACAACGTCGATCCCACCCACATCAGCAACATAGCGAATCTGTTTCACAACATCGGCAATCTCAGCCTGAACACCGTTCACACCAAGCACCAGTCGTGAACAAAAATGCATGCCGATCACGCCACCGTTTTCGCCCATAGCGCGAATCTGCTCGTCCCACAGATTTTGCGGCTTATCAGCAATCGCACGACCACCCGAATGTGAATTCAAAATTGGCTTTGAAGTAGTCGCCAGCGCATCGAAAATCGTCTGGGGAGCAGAGTGCGAAACATCGACAATCATCCCGAGTTCATTCATCTTCGAAATCACCTGTCGCCCGAACCCGGTCAAACCCGGCTGAGCTGGATCGTTCTCCTGATCCTGAGATGCGCCCAGCCTGTTCGGCATCGCCCAGTTGAACTGAATGTGGCGTAGGCCCATTGGAAACCATGCATCGAGCAGGCTTACGTCAGAACCGAGTATCTTGCCGCCCTCGTTCCCAGCGATAACTGCCATCTTGCCTTCACTGCGAGCAAGTTCAAGATCGCCAAACTCCCGAACGACCCGAACCTTGTAGATAGGATCGGATGCCACGGCGTGCAGATTCGTCAAAGCGCTCAGCCCACGATCACGAAACCCGTCGTAGCTGTCGTATGCCTCGTCGTACGCCTCTTGAGTAGGCGCATCGATCCACGAGTCGACCGTCAAGTGCACAATCTTGCCACTCACGCCACCATCGATATCACGCAGATAGTCTTCGCCGCGCTGCATATGGTCGTGTGCGAGATATACCGGAAAATCGGGCAAAATTGCTTATCCTTCTTCGAGATCCAACAGGCTAACGAGTCCGTTGTGCCAGTTGTATCCGTGGGGTTTTCGTTCGGCATTAATTGCCGGGTTTGACCAGTAATACAACACAATCGAACGTGTTGGCGAGTGGAGCTCCTCCAACGTATTGCCGAAATAATCGGTGAGTTTGCCTAAGTACTGACCCTCTTCAACGATATCGCCTTCTTTAATCGCTGGGTGCCAGATTCCAGATTTATCGGAGTTGATCTGCGAACGCTTGCCCTTGAGGAGTTTTTGTCGAGCTCGGGCAGCGTCGCCACCGAGCATTTTCACCGTCTGGAGTGCCGCTATATAGCCATCGAAGTGAGTTGCCGTGTCCGCTTCAGTAGGCACTCCGTGCTTGCCGCATTCGACCCAGATATTTGCGATTCCTGCGTTGAGTAGAGCGACGCAAAAAGGCGGAATGGACTCGAGATCGTATCTCGGCTCGACGTACTCAACTTCGAAGCCTCGGGCTAACTCCAGAGATTGACCACTCAGTTCGTTCGCACCGCGCATAGGCACTGGAACCCACGACATTAGCGACTGCGCCATTTCACCAGCGTGGGAATCGATCAGGAAGTCGGAATCTTTCACCACGTCGAACAGCGTATCGATCAGCATGTCGCTGTACGTGCCTTCGGGATTGCCCGGTCGGATGAAGTGAACTTCCTTCTGGTCGACCGGATTAAGCTGCATGTTGCGTTCCATGAACGCCCGAGTCGAGATCACGGGAATAATCAGAAGCGTTCCCGATAGCTCTTCGGGTTCTATCGCAGTTATCAGCTTCTGCGCAGCGAGAATTCCCGAGTACTCGCCCGCGTGCATGCCCGACATCACGGTCATGGTTGGGCCGGGGCGAGTGCCGTTGATACGGGCGACAGGAATTTCAATATCCTCGCCAGATGAGTGCGTTCGAGTGACCATCAACTCTTCAAGCCCCGGTTCGGTAGACCACGACCACGCGAGCTGCTCTATGTCGACTGCTCTCGGTTCCATTTATCTCAACCCCCGAAACTCTCACGGCGTTGCTAAACTTGCGCCCGCCGCAAGCATAAGTCGTTCGGCGGGGGTGCGTGCACGCCAAACCCGCAGTTACACATGTGCAATCACAAGGAAATCGCTTGAAGATCAAGTCCATCAAGGCCGTTCTAGTAAAGCTGCCAGAAGTCAAAAATCCAACTACCCCGACTCGCGCTTCTTGGGCCAAATCGGCCAAACGCGCGATGCCGGTGAACATGTACCCGGAATTTTCTCGATACCCCACCAAAACTCCTGGCGGCGGACTTAGCAATGTGTGGGTGCAGGTAATCGCCGAAGACGGTACGTGGGGGCTTGGTCAGTGCGGATTTGGCGAACCAACGGCCGCTTTCGTGAACACGATCATCGCACCAGCCCTTGAGGGTCGGAATTGCCTTGCGATCGAGCACCTAAACGATCTTATGCTTCGTATTTCGTACCGGTTCGGATCAGCTGGAACAGCTTCTACGGCAATGGGCGGAGTCGACCTTGCGCTGTGGGATCTCAAAGGGAAAATAATGGGTCTGCCGGTGTATTCACTACTCGGCGGGCCAGTCCGCGACTCGATCACCTGCTACGCAACGAGCGATGACCTCGATTGGTCGCAGGAACTCGGGTTCACCAAGTTCAAAATCACGAACCCCGCGCACTACTCGGAAGGCGATGCCGGAATCAAAGAGGTTGTCGCACACGTTGCACAGGCTCGAGAAAAGGTGGGCGCCGAACACGACTTGATGATTAATCCTGTGATGGCGTACAACGTTGATTTTGCACTTCGGCTCCTCACAGAACTTCGACCTTATAATCTCCGCTGGTTCGAGGAGCCGCTTGTGCCTACCAACACCGCCGGACTCGCCCACCTGCGCAGGTCGGCTCCATGGGTGGCGATCGCAACCGGTGAAGACCACCATGGTCGACACGCGTATCTTGATCTCGTGGAAAATCGGGCAGCCGACATTTTTCAGCCCGATCTCAACTGGTGCGGAGGTCTAACCGAGGCGATGAAGATCCACGTAATTGGAGAAGCCGCCGGAATTGCAACGATTCTGCATGCAGGAGCGAACAATCCGTTTGGTCAGCACTTTGCGATGGCTGCTACGGAATCGCCAATGGCCGAATATTGGCTTGGCACCGACCCTGGTGTTCCGCTCGACGAAACGGTTCAGATCCCTGGCACCGCTACCCCTGTGAACGGCAAAATTACGCCTTCGAGCGCGCCCGGTTTCGGCATGGAGTTCGAAACGAGCGATATTAGCGACTGGCCAGAAGGAGGGACTGCCTGATATGAAGATCAAGAACATTCGCGTCGTCAATATCAATGCTCCCGTAGTTGCACCAGGACCCAACACCCGACCCGGCTGGAACAAAAGCTCGATCCGATCGAGGCCGATAAACAGATACTCGGAGTTCCAGAGGGTTGATGGCAGCCAGCCGCACACCTTTCCAAAAGCATGGGTTCAAATTACTGCTGAAGACGGCACGTACGGGCTAGGCTCATGCGCACTCGGAACGGTCGCCGCGCCGCTGATCGACTATTTCATTGCGCCAATGCTCGAAGGACGCGACCCGCTTGCGATCGAACTGCTTAACGACCTCATGTGGCGCTCGAACGAGGGTTTCCAGGGCGGAATCGCCAGTGCGGCTCAAAGTGCGGTCGATCTGGCGTTATGGGATCTCAAAGGCAAGCTGCTCGAACGCCCCGTGTACGAATTGATCGGTGGCCCGAGCCACGATCACGTTGAGCTTTACGCCACCGGCGATGATCTCGAATGGATGCGCGAGCTCGGATTCAAACGATTCAAAATCAGCAACCCGTTCTACTACGAAGAAGGGTCAGAAGGACTGGCAAAACTCGAAGAGCACGTAGCCCGATCACGAGAAATCGTTGGCGACGATGCTGAACTGATGTTCAACCCGGTCATGTCGTTCAACGCCGATCTCGCACTAAGAGTCGCCGAGCGTCTGAGGCCGTACAAGCTGCGTTGGTTCGAGGAGCCCCTTCCTGCGTGGGACATTGAGGGTCACAAAGAACTCAAGGCAGCTATGACATGGACGGCTCTCGCTACGGGCGAGCACCACTTCGGGCGCAAAGCGTTCCAGCAGTTAATTGCCGCTCGTGCGGTCGATATCGTTCAGCCCGACATCGAGTGGACCGGTGGTTTTACCGAAACGATGAAGATCTACACGTACGCCGAGGCCGCGGGTGTCGAAACGGTTACTCACATCGGCGGCAACACGGCGTGGGGTCAGCACTTTGCGTACGCCATGCCAGAAACAACGCTTGCCGAGTGGTTCATGGATACCGATGTAGGCCAACCGGCAGGCGACAAGCAGATGCCGGGAGTTCCAGTGCTCAAAGACGGCAAAGTGGTGCCTTCAAACGCACCGGGCTTCGGCTTAGAAATACCCGAAGAATGGATAGTCCCGTGGGACTACGCCGGTCAAAAACGAGCGGTGTACGGCAAGCCGTAGCCCCGGTCTCAACCAATCTCCGGTAAATCAGCGGCCTCAGCTTCCTCAGCTGAAACCGGCGATGTGACCTGCTCGATAAACCCGATCACAATCAGCCCTACAAGCCCTATCAGGATCGTCACGTACGCATCCACGTCGGAAACGAAAACAACTGCCACCGCAACAATCGCCGAAACGATAATCCTAGGAATATGCCAACTTCCGCCAGCCCGTTTTATCGCAGCACCCATTCCCACAACGAACAACGCAATTCCGACCGCCAGCGCGACGCGAGTCTCAATATGAAACGGCTCCTCGGGATGAACGATTCCTTCCTCGACCACCGCGCCCACTCCGATAATTCCAAGCAGCATCGGATAGTGGAACATGCTGAACGAATCGCGAGCTACGTTTCCAACGGCGCTTTCGCTTAGTGCCTCGAACAGCGCATCGAGCTTGTCTTTCGCTATGGCAAAATAGCTCCACCAAAGACCGAACGTAAACGCCAGCGACGTTATGGCAAACAACGTCAGCTTCGTAGTCCACTCTCGCCCTACAACTCCAGCGACGGCGATGATCAGACTCTCACCCAACGCAATGATCACGAACAGACCGTGTCGTTCACTGAAATGATCTCGATCAATGTTGAAACCGCCCGCTTCGGTTGCCAGATTCGCAGCGATCAGGTCGATCACAATTGCAGCACCCCACGCCCAGTACAGAGCGTCTCCTCCAAGCACTCCTCCAACAACTACCAACACAAGACCCGGCAGAGATGTCGAGGCGAATCTAAACACTGCTTTTAGCTGTGCCGAGTCATGCCATGAAGCGACAATGAATATCGAAATGCCCATCAGTCGCACTCCAACATAGGAGAGAGCGAATAGGAAAGCCCGATCGTGGAACGCATCCGGGATAGTCACCGCCATGACGAAGGCAACGGCCCCGGCCGCAAGCGTGAATCGTTGAATCCTTGTTGTGGCGAGTGTTCGCAGCGTTTAACGCCCACGTGAACTGCCCCCAGGCAAACCAAACAAACCAGAACGCCATGGCCACCTGCCCAACGGCAAGCCAGGTGAATCCGTGGTGCATCAGACCCACAAGCTGGGTGATCGAAAACACGAATATTAGATCGAAGAAAAGTTCAACCCACGTCACGCCCTGATTATCGGGGGTTGCTACCGATTTACTCGACATGCCGAATTGTTCCTCCAGCCAAAAATGCAGATGGTGCCAACACAATATATGCGTTCAATGGGAAAGCCACGACCATTTGCAACATTCACAATCTGAAAACACCATAGGAGCACAGGCACGTTAAATCTCAACAGGCTTTTGGCTGATTCCTGAGTACTGTCATGTTGAATCCGTGCCGCTGTCATGCTGAAACTGACCACTGTCATGCTGAATTTATTTCAGTATCTTTCTCCCCCAATGCAGCTCATTTGTGCCGGAATTTTACGGTTGGCCAACGCGAGAGATGCACCGAGTTTCGGGTTTCCGCTGCAATTAAGCTAGAAAGATCCTGAAATGAATTCAGGATGACAATTGTTCCCACACGACGACAGTTGTTCCCAACTGAGGTTGAATACGGAGATCAAGGTCGTTCCCACTTGCAACCCGTCAAATCTCCTCTAAACTCCCGGCTGCCACTACAACCCCAATCAACCCCGAGTCCCACTCATGAAAATTACCGCCATAGAAACCTTCGTAGTCGATGCCGGATGGCGACCCTGGCAATACGTTGCAGTTCGAACCGACGAAGGACTAACCGGGTACGGCGAGATGTCGGACGGCCGAAATCCGTACGGAGTCATCGGCACGGTAACCGACTTTCTGCCGATTCTTCTGGGGCAAGACCCGCTAGCAGTCGAGATGCGCTACTGGGACATGTACCGCATGGCACGTCAGTCGCCCGGTGGAATCGCTGCCAAGGCAATTGCCGGAATCGAACTGGCGTTGTGGGACATCAAGGGCAAGGCGCTCGGTGTCCCGGTCTACTCGCTGTTTGGTGGCCCGACTCGTAAGAGCCAGCAGGTCTATTGGTCGCACTGCGGATCATCACGGGTCAGGGAGCACGAACTAATCGGCGTCCCACCGCTTGATTCTTTCGAAGCAGTAACTGAGCTTGGTGCCGAGGTTCGAGAAAAAGGCTTCAAAGCGCTCAAGACCAACATCAACTACCCCGGACCCGATGCCCACGGCTATGTCGGCGGATTCGGCGTTGGCGCAACCGACCAGAACGTAACGTGGCAGACGCTCGATCACATCGAAAAGTACATCGGTGCGTTCGAAGAGGGCACAAAGGGCGAAGTGCAGATAGCACTCGATCTCAACTTCCATTTCAAGCCGCTCGCAGCACGCCAGATTTGCAACGTGATGGAGCAGTTCAATACGATGTGGGTCGAGGTCGATATGTACGAACCGGTTGGACTCGCCGAAGTGAAGGCGGGAACGTCGGTTCCGATTACTTCAGGTGAAAACCTGTTCGGCATTCGGGATTACAGGCCCTACTTCGAAAACCGTTCGATGGACACGGTGATGATCGATGTGCCGTGGAACGGATTCGCCCGTTCACGCGATATCGCCATGCTCGCCGAAAGCTACGAACTCAACATCGCCCCGCACAACTACTATTCGCACCTGTCGACAATGCACTCGATTCACCTGTGCGCTACCGTGCCAAACGTCCGAATCATGGAAGCCGATATCGACGATGTGCCGTGGAAGGACGAACTAACCGGCGGCGCCCTCGACTACACCGGCGGCGAACTACAAATCCCAACCGCCCCCGGCTGGGGAGTCGACTTCAACGAAGAAGTAGCCCGCAAGCACGTTTGGAACCCGGGTCGCGGGCCGGGGTTTTAGGCGCTTGCCCGTTCTCCCTCCCAGAGTGGGAGGGAGTTAGAGGGTGGGAGATTTGCGACGCAGAGCCGAGTCATCCTATGACGAGCGCGACTAACGAGATTGCGCTTTGCGACCAAGTCGTTCGACGACGCCCCGAGCCAAACGAACGTGAAACAAGCATCGCCCCTAAACCAAAATTACGGGGTGTGATAACGTCTGCCCACCTCGTTCGATCACACGTACTGATCCAAAGCACGGGCTGGATTGACGAACACTCCTAACACCGAACCCAAAGACACCCGCTCACCGTTACGCCGACTCTTCGGGTCACGAAGTTTTGTAGCGTTCTTCGTCGCGAACACGCTCGGTTTCGGTGGTGAGTAAATGCGGCTCGCCGCGCAGTCATGGTGGATTCTTGATCAAGGCGGTTCAAAGACTGAGATGGGGATAGCAGCCGGGCTGCGAGTAATACCTGTGGTCGTGATCACGCTCTACGCAGGTGTACTGATCGATCGCGTTGGCGGCAGACGCGTTCTGATACTAGAACGAGCCGTTTTAATATTTCTTGCAGCGATCACTGGGCTGATTCTTCTATTCGATCAAGTTCAGGTCTGGCATGTGATTGTGCTTTCTACCATCGCGGGTTCCACGATCGCACTCGGTACTCCAGCTACGCAGACTTTAGTACCTGACGTTGTTCCTAAAGATCTGTTGCAACCAGCAAATTCTATGAACCAGCTTGGAAACGCAGTTGGTCGAACCCTTGGCCCACTGGCTGCGGGTGTGCTGATAGCGATTCGCAGTGCGGCTCTCGCTCTTTTTGGACTGGCTATCGTTTATGGCGTGGCATTGCTAGCAACATTCGGTATTGCAGCGCGAGGTTCGAGATCTTCGACATCATCCGATTCTGCGGGACGGCAAATAATCGATGGCTTTAAGCACATTCGACAAAATCCGGTGCTGTTCTGGACACTGTTTTCCGGCTTTTCGGTGATCTTTTACGGAATGATCTTTCCAATCGTCCCAGTCTACGCACGCGACGTTTTCGAAGTCGATGAGGTGAAATTTGGCTTGATGTGGGGTGCGTTGGCGGTAGGTCAGGCGACAGGAGCGTTGTTCATCGCATCGAGGGGTGGTCTTCCTCGAAAGACTGTCAGTATCGTAATCGGTTCGCTCATATTTGGAGTAGGCCTGATCGGCTTCGGCCTCTCTGAGTCCTACTTGCTAAGCCTCGTATTTTTGTTCATCAACGGGATCGGATTTCCACTACACGTAACCTCCTGGCTGACTCTATTGCAGCAACATTCGAAGCCTGAATACCGAGGTCGAGTGATGGCGGTGTACGCGATTGCCATGCAGGGCGTCTCGCTCGGGTGGCTTCTTGGTGGTATTTCATTGGATGTACTCGGAAACTTTGAGACGATTCTCTTAGTTGTTGCTGGAAGCATGACGGTGATCTTGCTACCGGTCTTACTTTCGAGAGATATTCGCAGAGTGTGATTCGAGCGATCCTAAAGTGATAAATTGCCTCGCATGAACATCATCGACGCACACCCGCATATCTACTCTGCCGATCGCACCAAATACCCGGTAATCGACGATCCGTGGAATCCCGGTGAACCGGCTACGGCTGAAGATCTGAGGTCGAAGATGGATGACGCGGGCGTGAGCCGAGCAGTGTTCATACAGACCAGCACGTTCTACGGCTGGGACAATCGATACGTGAGGGACTCAACCCGCCAGTACGCCGAATGGGCGACCGGAGTCGTAACGCTAAGCCCCGATGATCCGCAGCACCTCGAAGTTCTCGAGGATGCAGTGAAGAACTACTCCGTGCGAGGGCTAAGAGGAACTACCGACCAAAACGGCAAAATCGGCTCACCAAACGTGAAACGTCTCTGGACGAAAGCCCGTGATCTCGGAATCGTAGTCAACTGCATGGTCCTGGACGATCTGGACCGGGTGCAAGAAATCGAAGCACTGGCAAGCGAATTAGACGACCTCAACATCGTCATCGACCACTGCTTCATGCTCAATACTTTTCGAAAAACAGAAGATTCGCTGCTCGCTCTAGAAAAACTGGCTAGCCAGCCGAACATTCACGCCAAGCTCACCAGCGGTACCCACGGTTCAACACGCGTCTACCCACACGAAGACATGCACGCTCCTCTGAACCGAGTCATCGAAGCCTTCACGCCACAACGATGTGTCTGGGGATCGAACTTCCCGAACGCACTCTGGTCGAAAGGCACAACCTACGCCGAGAACCTGAGCCTGTTCACAAACGAACTCGGCCTGTCTCAGTCCGATCAAGAAGCCGTTCTGGGCGGAACCGCCAGTAGGCTCTGGTTTTAGACCGACATGCGTATAATCGTCTGCTTTTCCAACTGCAGAGGAACGACGTGAACTCATGGACATAGAAGTATTTCGCTTCGATCTTTCAACGGAACTCGAGATGCTGATTCGAATCGCCTTCGCCGCGCTCGTCGGAGGAATTATTGGGTTCGAACGGCGGCGTGCGGCTCGTCCTGCCGGCATCCGCACACTGGCGCTTGTTGCGATGGGAGCGGGCGCATTCACTGTCGTTTCGATCTTCGGGTTCAAAGGTGAAGAGAGTCAATTTCGTGATCCCGCACGAATCGCCGCCCAAGTAGCCACCGGAGTCGGATTTATTGGCGCTGGAACGATGATCCGATCAGGCGGAGTTGTGCGGGGACTAACCACAGCCGCAGGCATCTGGATGTCGGCTGCGCTCGGAGTAGCGGCAGGGGCAGGTATGTTCATTTTTGCCATTGGAGGAGCGCTAATTGCAACGATGATATTGACTTGGATACCCCGAGCTCCAGAGGCTTCCGACGATGAAAATCCAACCGATTAACCCCACGCACCCCTCGCGCCAAGTAAAATCGACTCGATATGACTACAACTGAGCCCCGACAACGACCCGCACTGAAGCGACCGCTTGCCGTTCACGTAATGGCCAAGCCAACCGGTGCTATCTGCAATATCGACTGCACCTACTGCTTCTATCTCGAAAAAGAAAAGCTGTACCCGGAAAAAGCGCGTGGCTCTTGGAAAATGGGCGATGAAGAGCTTGAACTGTACGTAAAACAGTACATCGAAGCGCAAGACATCCCGATCGTGAACTTCGCCTGGCAGGGCGGCGAGCCTACTTTGATGGGCGTCGATTTTTATCGCAAAGCGGTGAAGCTGCAGAAGCAGTACGCAGGCAAAAAACAGATCACGAACGCGTTCCAGACCAACGCCATGCTGCTCGACGACGAGTGGGGCGAATTTCTTTCTGAAGAAAAGTTCTTAGTGGGCGTTTCGATCGACGGACCTGAAGAAATTCACAATCGCTACCGAGTGACGCAGGGCGGCGAGCCAACATGGCACAAAGTGATGGCCGGTATCGAGGTGCTCAAGAAGCACAAGGTCGAGTTCAACACTCTCACCGTGCTCCACAAGCACAACGCCGATCACCCGAAAGAGCTGTACGAATTCCTAACACGTGAAGTCGGCAGCCACTATTTGCAGTTCATCCCGATCGTCGAACGTGTTGCCGACAACCTGCCCGCACACTTCTTGCAGTTGGTTGGACCCGAATTCCGAGACGGCGCAAAGGTTACTGAATGGTCAGTAGGCTCCGAGCAGTACGGAAACTTCCTGACCGGCATTTTCGATCAGTGGGTACGAAAAGATATAGGCACCTACTTCGTGCAGATATTCGATACGGCTCTTGCAAGCTGGATGGGTCAGAACCCCGGCTTATGTATCTTCGCCGAGACTTGTGGCGATGCGATGATCATCGAACACAACGGCGATGTTTACTCGTGCGATCATTTCGTCTATCCCGAATTCAATTTGGGCAACGTCAAAGAAAAATCTATCCGCGTGATGGCCGAATCACCCGAGCAGCGTAAGTTCGGTACCGACAAGCGAGACACGCTCCCTGAATTCTGCCGATCTTGCGAGTTCAAGTTCGCCTGCAACGGTGGTTGCCCCAAGCAGCGGTTCACCAAAACGCCCGATGGCGAAGATGGCCTGAATTACTTGTGCGCCGGGTACAAAAAGTACTTCGCCCACACCGAGCCGTACATGAAGGCGATGGTCGGCGAGCTTCGAAGCGGACGCCCTGCTGCCAACATCATGGCGAGAGCAAACGCCATTCCGAAGATGTCGTCCAATCCGTACGCCGGATCGGGTCGCAACGACTTGTGCCCCTGCGATTCAGGCAAAAAGTTCAAAAAATGCCACGGAGCTCCGAAGTAGCCCGAATCTGTCGTTGCCACGTCGACTCAGGGCAGTCTCCTCGCAATGACAACATGCGTGATTCGTCGACCACTCCCCCAAAGCCCTCCTAGCGGGTAGAATTTCACGGGCTAATTCAGCACGCCCGTCTACTACTCGATTTTTCGAGGGAGCAACTCACGTGAAACTCAGGACCAACCGCGCAAAGCAGAAACTCGCTAACGGCGAGATCGTAACCATCGTCAGTGGAATCACGCATCCCGACGATATCGACGCAGTTGGACCTCTTGGATTCGACGGAATTTGGCTCGAAGGCGAACACGGCGCAACCGACCCCGCCGACCTCGGGAACCTGACCCGAGCGTGCGACATCTGGGGCATGACCTCCGTAGCTCGCATCAACCTGAACGAACAGGGCCTCATATACCGAACGCTCGACCGTGGCGCACAGGCCATCGTTGTTCCGCACGTAAACAACGCAGCTGAAGCACAAAACGTTGTCGACGGCGGCAAGTTCACCCCGCTCGGCAAGCGCGGAATGTTCACCAGCCGACAGGGTCTTGGCGTTGAAAACTACTTCGACCAGGCAAACGACGAGTCGATGCTCATCATCCTGATCGAAGACATCGTTGCATGGGAGAATCTCGACGAAATTCTTGAAGTCGAAGGCATCGACGTTATATTCGTTGCACCTTCCGACTTCGCAGCGTCGATGGGTCACATGGGCGATCTTCAGCACCCCGATGTGCAGGAAAAAATCAACAATGCGCTTACCCGAATTGTTGCGGCAGGCCGAAACGCCGGCGCACTTGCAACAAACGAAAACGTCGCCGATTACGTAAAGATTGGTGTGCGGTTCTTTATGACAGGCGCAGGTCCGTGGATCGGCGGCGGATTTAACGAGTTCGTAGCCAACGCAGAAGCTGCAAAATAGTTACACATGATTTCATTCAGCCGAACGCTAATTAATCTGGCTGATCGAAATCAAAACTTATACGGAAAACGGGAATTATCGAATTGAAAAGTGTGAAGTCCAAGCAATTTTTGGTCATGGTGGGAATACTCGCCCTGTTCGTGCTGTCTGCGTGTCAGGCCGCCGGTAAAAATCCCGAAAACGTTGAAATTCCCGTATTCCACCCAACGCCCGACATCAAGTTGTGCCTGAACAACAGCTACCCGCAAGGGGCGCCTATATTCGGAGATGTCACATCAGACCAGCTCGTTGGCGATCCCGATGAGATCAAGATATTTGATCGAAAAGTTGGTAGCGGAGATTCACCCAGGATCGAAGATCTTGTAACCGTGAAGTACACCGGCTGGCTCGAAGAAGGCTGTATTTTCGATTCATCTCACGCTCGTGGCGAAGATGCCGACCTTGTTTTGGTTGCTCTTATTCCGGGCTGGCGACAAGCGATGATCACCATGAAGGCCGGCGGAGTACGCAGAGTCGAAATTCCGCCAGCACTGGCGTATCGGGAACTCGGCTCGCCGCCGGTAATTCCTGGAAACGCAACTCTTACATTTGAAATCGAACTCGTAAGCTTTATTTCGCCACAATCGGCAAGTGCCACCGCAACGGCCATCGCCGTCAATGCGACCCCAACACCTGCTCCTACTGCAACGCCCGAAGGAGGGCCAATAGTGTCTTGTGACAACCCCGGTTACCCGGATTCCGCACCTCAATATGATGATGTAACCGAAGATCAGTACACCGATCAGCCTACGGGCATCCGTGTATTCGATGCGAAGGTCGGCGATGGTGCCGAGCCCAATCAGAACAGCACCGTTGATATTCACTATGTCGGTTGGCTTGTGGCTGACGGTTGTGTGTTCGATTCTTCGTACTCACGCGGACAGTCGGTTTCGTTCCCGGTTGGCGGCGTAATTCCTGGATTCCGTGACGCAATTCTCGGAATGAAGGCCGGTGGCCAGCGACGGGTGTACATTCCTTCAGATCAGGGCTACGGAGCAGCCGGAGCACAGGGAGCAATTCCGCCGAACTCCGACCTCGTATTCGACATCGTCCTAGACAGCGTTAAGTAGGAACCGCCTGGCTTCCCTCCTCCGGGAGGGACTGAGGGTGGGTAGACTGCGAAGCGCGACCAAGTCATCCTATGACGCCCGGAGCTGAAGAAAATCCCTCTTCCCGACGAAGTGGAGGGATCACGCCCATAACACCGTGGTTAGGCGATTAAGCCCACAACGCACCTGCCACCGACAATCGAAGTTGTAACAAGTTCAACCAGTGCGAGGAACCTTCGCGGCAGCCATCACTATCAGCCCTACGGAACTAATGTGATCGACTTGCCGATACCCGAGACGTGCCCCGGTTCGCGACTCTCACTGTAATACTGGACATTAATTGACACTTCCGGAGGGTCGGGCAATTCCAGCGGCGCTGTGAAAATACCTTCATCCGAGATCGTTCCAGCGTAATCGACAACTTCGTTTTGATGCAGAACAAAGAAATGCGCCACGATAAGCGAGCTACCCCATCCGTCGCCAGTCATGATTTGCGTGTTTTGTCCAAGCCGCAGTCCAGAATCAACCGGCGGATCGAATGCAATCAACTTGGACGGCATGTATGGACCTCCGGGTCGAGCCTGTTCGCTCGCCCGCGGAAAGCCGCTCATAAAAATCTCAACGACATGTTGAGTTTTTTCTTTTTCGCCTCGAGCTCTTGCAGTAAAAGTCACAAAATGCTCGTACGGAATCCATCTTGGCGCCGTGAATGTATTGCCAATAAATGTGCCACGATCACCCGGCACATTGTGGGGATTAACGATCTCAAAATCCGCCGGAATCGATTCACCAGTCTCTTTGTCGATTAATTCGAAATCTACTGAAACACCGATTCCAATCTCAGGAATATCGGGCCGAATTTCGTACTTAGACTCGGGCACCGAAAAATCGGGGGATTCAACCAGCTCACCGATGTACAACGCCAGGATCACGATCGTAAATCCCGCTAAAAGCAAGAATCCTCGGGATCTTAAATGGGCGTATATTTCTCGCACGGCTGACATTCCCACAGCCTATAGAAATACGTAATATTCACGCGTTACACGAGCCACATGAAAATCACCAAAGTTGAAACCATCCACGTCGACGAATTCTGGCAGATGTGCTGGGTTCGTATTCACACCGACTCCGGCGAGATAGGACTCGGCGAAACGTGGTACCTGCCCAAATCAGTCGCAGCAGTTGTTCACGAAATATTTGGCCCCACGCTAATCGGACGCGACCCGATGGATCGTGAAGGCATATGGGACGAGTTATTCAAGCTCGCCGGAATTTTCACCTACTCAGGAGCCGAACTACGAGCGTTGTCGGCTATAGATATCGCGCTTTGGGATGTCGTAGGGCAGGCACTCGATCAGCCGATCTACAACCTGCTTGGCGGCAAATCCCGAGACAAGATCCGCATCTACAACACGATCGGAAGCTACGGCGACTGGCAGGACAACGAGTTCGAACAACGCGATCCGGTCGGGTTTCTGCAAAGCCTTATCGACGAAGGAATCACGGCGGTCAAGGCGTACTACATGGCGCCATACGCTGCAGAATCGGGCGGCAATTTCGTTTCGGCAAAGCAGATCAAAGAGGGGCTAGCCCCGTTGGCGAAACAGCGCAAGGCGTTGGGCGATCAGATTGAAATCGCTCATGACGGTGGCGGGCAGTGGGCACTGGCACCGGCGATTCGGATCACGCAGGCGATGGATGAGTATGACCTGATGTGGCAGGAAGAAATGATCCATCCCGTAAACGTCGAAACGCATCTGAAGTTGGCGCAGGAAACGAAAGCTCCGATCTGCGCAGCTGAACGACTGATGACTCGATACGAGTTCCGCGAATATATCGAAAGAGGCGCTGCGGAAATCGTGATGCCAGACTTGATCTGGACCGGCGGGATTTCAGAGACGAAGAAGATCGCAACTATGGCCGATACGTATCAAACACCGATCGCTCCGCACGATTGGACGGGTCCGGTAAACGTGTTCGCCTGCGCTCATATCTCGATGAACTGCCAGAACGTGATGATTCAGGAAACTAACCGAGCCTACTACCGGGGCTGGTACGACAAGTTCATCGAGCCGAACATCGTGATCAAAGACGGGTACCTACTTGCACCCGAAGGACCCGGACTCGGCACTCACCTGAAAGCCGAAGTTTTTGATCGATCCGACATTCACGTAGAAGCAACCACCGAAGCCCGCGTCTGGGAGCCAGTCGGCTTCATCGACCCCGGCCAAAAAGTGTCCAACTTCTTCTCACCAAACGTGCCTGATGGACAGGAAAAGTAGTTGCCTAGCGTTAAAAGTCCTCTCCTTGGGGAGAGGATTTAGGTGAGGGAGAAACGAACATTGAAGGCAAAATCAAACGCCCCCCCTCAACCCAACCTTCTCCCGCTAGGAGAAGGGGCCAATCATTCCACTTCAAACAACCAACCCCATGATCCAAAAACTCCTAATAATCGCCTTCGCGCTTCTAGGCTTCACAAAAACCGTAGCCTGCACATTCAGCCGGTCGATTAAGTAGCCACCCGCTCGATAAACTCCCAAGATGCCTTCTCACTATCTCGCCATCGACGTTGGGTCGACCTCTGTTACTGCTGTGATTATCGATATCGACACCCAGTCGGTTGTTGGGTCGTCGACCATCGCAAATAACGCTGAAACGACGTCAGCGAGTGATAAGCGAATCGGGCGATCGGAGTGGGATCTCGACCGCATGACCGAACTTGCGGTAAAAAACGCTGCAGAACTCATCGAACGCACAAATGCCCAGCCCGCGGCGATCGGCATCACAGGTCAGCAGCAGGGACTCCAGCTGCTCGATGACGATCTCAAGACCATAGGCAGCTTCATTTCCTGGCAGGATCAGCGTTCAAAAGACCTGCTCCCAAATGAAAACCGCACCTATCTCGACGTCATGGGAGAACTCGGTGGAGCCGTAATCGAAGAAAACGGACTCCCCGCCTTCGAGAACACCGGCTGCCCTATCGTCACCGGCTACACCGCTCCAAATCTGTTCTGGCTGAAATCCAACAACGAACTCCCTCAAAACGTTCACGCGACAACTGCTCCCGAGTTCGTGGTGTCACGACTCACCGACACCCGACCCGTCACCGACCCCACCGACGCCGTGAGCTGGGGCGTTTACGATCTCAACCAACTAGGTTGGGACTACAACCTCATCGACTCACTCGGTCTCGATAGAACGCTATTCTCAAACCTCGCCGAATCCTGCACACCCGCCGGCCTGCTCACGAAAACGATGGCTGACAGACTCGGAGTAGCCACGGGTATCCCAGTCTCGGTGGCGTCGGGCGATCATCAGTGCAGCTTCGCAGGCACCGTAACCGACTACGAAAACACCGTAGCCATCAACGTTGGCACCGGCGGTCAAGCGTCTGTCTACGTCGATCAGCCAACGCCACGAGGCTGGCTCGAACTGCGACCGTATATCCAGAGCGGATACCTGCTTGCGGGCGTTGGCGTGGTCGGAGGTCGAACGTTCCGCACGCTAAGAGATTTCTTCAACAATGCCAGCCGAGCGATCTCCGGATACGAGCTAGACCCCGATGTGCTTTTCGAAAAGCTAGTCGAACTCGCAGCCGAAGTTCCAGCCGGAGCCGAGGGCGTAGTTGTCGACCCGCTATTCACGGGCTCCCGAAGCAATCCGAAGGCCAAAGCAGCCATCCGTGAAATCACTCCGGGTACATTCACGCCCGGGCACATCGCACGAGCGCTCTTCGAGGCTATGGCGGCGCAGCTGGCGGATTCATATCGTGAGGCGGCGAAGCTTGGAGCGGGCGAACGTTCGCTGCTGGTCGGATCGGGCAATGCAATCAAGCTAAACCCAATCCTCAGGGAATCGCTGGAAGCCGAACTCGGCATGACACTCCAACTCGGAAGCCACAACGAAGAAGCCGCAATCGGTGCAGCCCTTTGCGCTGCGGTCGCCGACGGTTCGTTCGGGTCGATCGCCGAAGCCAGCGCCTCGTTTGTTTCTGGTTGACTAATCACTTTTGGGTGTCGCACGCTGTATGGGCCAGGCGACAATAGCCACGCAATGCCCATACCGCCAGCACCAACCCCAGATCAGTTCGACAAAATCGCCAAAACGATCGATCCCGAAGCAAAAGTCGTCTCAACGAGAAAGCTGCTTGGCGGGCTCGGCTGCCGAATGGACGTACTGGAAATGCGCATGGGAGATGGCACACCGCACAAGGTTGTGACCAGGCAGTACTGGGTGAAAAGCGATCCAGAAAACGACAAACGCCCCAAGAGCGAATCGGTCATCCTGAAAGCACTGGCTGCGAACGGTATCCCGGCGCCACTGCCGGTTCTTACCGAAGATGTCGCCAGCAACATTTTTGGTCGACCGGGTCTTGTGATTTCCTACATCGATGGCGTACCAAATCTCGCACCACTCGATCCTCAAGATTGGGCTAGGCAGCTCGGTGCGGCATTGGCCAAAATTCACTCGACCACTGTTCCAGACGAACTCAAATCCGTCCCAAGATCGCAAATATACAGCCTCAATAAATGGATGAATTCCGCTGAACCCCCGGAAAGGTTCGCCAAGCACGAACTGGGTCCGGACCTTTGGTACGCAATGAGGATGCTTTGGCCGGAAATCGACACCTCTGCTAGCCAGATCATTCACTCTGATTTCTGGCCCGGTAACACTCTCTGGAAAGACGAAAAACTGGTGGCTGTCGTCGATTGGGAATGGCCGTCGCTTGGTGTGCCTTCAGATGATGTCGGATACTTCCTGTCGGACGCCGCGTACGCCGGGCACGACATCGAAGAAACGTTTATAAACGCTTATGAAAATGCTGCTGAAAATCCCGTGAAAGACCTGCTTTTCTGGAAGATGGCGGCAGTGGCAAGACCATTGCCCGATGTTGGACCATGGGCGCAGGGTTACGATGAACTTGGAACAAGAAAAATGACCGCTGACCAGATTCGGCGAGCGCATTCAAACTACGTTAATCATTTGCTGAACGAATTCAATTCTGATGACTAAGTTACGAGAGCTGGCGCCGAAACCAACACCTGAACAGTTCGTACTTATCGCCCGTGCGATTGATTCCTCAGCCGAGATTGTTTCGACACGCCGTCTGGCAGGCGGTATTTCTTGTCGAATGGACGTACTTGAATTCAGCTCATCCGACAAAAACGGAAGAAAAGGAAAAACACGCGAAGTCGTGGTCAGGCAATACGGTCCGTGGCACGTAAACGATGATCCACACCCCGGAGCGATTGAAGCTACCGTGCTCGAACTACTTGGCAAAAATGACGTCGCAGCCCCTTCGCTTATTCTCGATAGAAAAGCGACCAAAATCATGGGCACTCGCACCATCGTGACCTCGTTCATCGATGGCAAACCAAGTTTGGTTCCACAAGATCTCTTCAATTGGTCAGAACAATTGGTCGCCGCCATCTCGAAAGTTCATGGGATTTCGCTCACACCGAAAGTCCGAAAACTACTCCCGAGTCTCTACAGCGGATTAGAACGACAATTCGCTCGCTCAGAACCCTCCGATGCAATCGCCCAGCACCCACTGGGTAACGACCTTTGGGAGGCATGTAAAGATCTATGGCCTTCGGTATCCAAAACGGAAGATCATCTGGTTCATGCCGATTACTGGCCCGGCAATACCCTTTGGAAAGGCGACAAACTCATCGCAATTGTCGATTGGGAAGAACCCAGACTGGGCGAACCGACATGGGACATTGCGGTGATTGTTCAGGATGCGGCGTGCTTCGGAATGGACATCGAAGAGCCTGTTCTTAGCCAGTACCGAAGAATTTCAGGCCGAACACTCAAAGACTACGAATTCTGGAGAATGGTAATAGCCATGCTGGGGATGCCCGATCCCGGCGTATGGGTCGAGGGTTATCGTGCCCTCGGTGGTATTGCATTCACCGCCAGAAACATTCGAGAAAATCACACTGCATCGGTCGAGAAAATACTGGCGAATCTTTAGAAGCAAGAAAATTCAAGCCCGCCACTCGCCGAGAAACACGTCGCCGCCGATTTAGCCACTAACCCCAAAAAAACCGACCCGAGGCACAACACTACCGACTCAGCCCTCACCAACCCTGTCTCAGAAAAAGTAGCTAGCTACCCGTGGGGTTTTATTACGAACTTCACGCCTTTGCCTTCGCCTGAATCGACGATGGCCTGCGGAACATCCTGAAGATCGTAACGACCCGAGATCACGCCACTCAAATCAAGTTTGTTTATTTCTTCTGGCGTACGAGCGAACACATCACCACGCCCAAATGCACCCTTCACCGTGATCTCCCGATAGTGCATGTCGTAGAGATCGACCGGCAGAGCAGCACCCTCAGGCGCGACTCCGATAATCAGCACCTGACCCCGAGGTCGAACCACCTCAACGCACTTGGCCACCAGTTCAGGTCGACCCACTACTTCCGCAGCAATATTCGCCCCGTACCCGCCGTTGTGATCCTTTACGAAATCGCTCAAATCACCCTCGGCTGGATCGTGAAGCAAATCGGCACCGAACTGACGCGCCATCTCACGCCGCGCAGCAACCGGTTCCGACATGATCATCCGCTCAACACCCCGACGCTTCAGGAACGCCAATGTGAAAAGCCCCATGATCCCGCCGCCGATCACGACGCCAATGCCGTTTTCGTCGATGCGCATCATTTCTGATCCAGAGAAACAGCAAGAAGCGGGTTCGGTAAGCGCAGCCTGTTCAAGATCAAGTCCATCCGGAATTTTCACAGCCGACTGCGATGGAGCAGTAGCGTACTCGGCAAACATCCCTGAAGTTAGATCGGCGTTCTCGCAGCGAGACTCCGACCACGTTGTGCACGCAGAACAAACGCCACAGTGGCTTGTCGTGTTCATAACGACCCGATCGCCAATTCGGCTCTTGTCCACGCCCTCGCCAACTTCAACGATCACGCCAGAACCTTCGTGCCCAAGCACCTTTGGCGGCGTTGAAGGAAATAACCCCTGCGTGATGTGAACGTCGGTACCGCAAACGCCGATAGTGTCGACCTTAACGATCACACGTCCGGGTTCGGCAATGGGGTCAGGAACCTCGTCCAATGTGAACTTGTCGCCACCGTGCCAGGTCATCACTCGCATCATGAGATTTGCCTCTTATCGCTCGAAACGGTGCCGCCCAACATAGGACGCCCACCCACAACTTCGATCAAGCGGATATTAGGCGCGCTGGCACGGCAAAAACAAGCGAATACGGAATTTTTCTCGCTAAACCCCGACGCCACAGTCCTGTAGCGCAGCCAGCACCTCGTCGGAAATTTCCGAAAGGTCGCCAGCACTCGTGGCGATTACAGCGTTTGCAAGATCGGCGGGTTCAAGCGCACCCGAAAGGCACGTCAACTGCTCGATAGTCAGATCACTCACTGGAATCGGTGTAGCAGTGGGTTCCTCCAGTGGATCAACCAGAGGCCCGGCGCCATCGCCGATTCCACCATTCGTCTCGACTGGAATGGCGATTCCGCCACCACACTTCTCAAGGGCTGCTTGCAACTCGGGTGGAGGCCTTGATGCGTCTACTGAATTGCGAAGCCCTGCAAGCCCACCTGCACCAAGCTCCTCGTCCATACACTCCTGGAAGGAACCGTCGCCCCCTAAGAATCCGCCAAAACCGCCTCCACCGAATCGGCCGCCAAAGCCACCGTCGCCGCCATCTCGGCCGCCAAACGCCCCACCAGTGTCACCAAAGTTCAGGCCACATTCTTCGAACGCCGCCAGCGATTCTGGTGTGAGACCAAACCCGCTACCGCCGCCAAGATTATCTGCAAAATCTTCGCCTAATTCAGCAGCCAGGCACTCGCGAATTTCGGGATCGCTAAATACGCTACCAGCAAATCCGCCAGAGAACCGTCCGCCGTCACCGCGTTCTGTTCGAGTGCCCTGTTCAAAGCCGCAAACCTCGAACGCCGCTAGCGATTCAGGAGTGAGACCAAGACCGCTACCGCGGCCAAGATTATCTGCGAAATCCTCACCCAACTCGCCTGCCAGACATTCTCGAATTTCGGGATCAAACAAGTCTGTAGCTGCCCTAGAGACATCCCCAAGCGCACCGTCAACGTCGACTCCACAAGATTCGAGCATCGCTAGTTCTTGCGGGCCGAGCCTACCCAACAATTCGGGACCAATCGCTCCTGTACTTGCGTCGAAGCTACCACCTAATTGTTCAGATAGGCACTCCAACACATCGGGATCAGAAAGAGCATCTCGCACGCTTAGTGCGGAACTGGTACCGGCATCATCAGAAACGTCCTCAACAGCTACTGTCGGGATAGGTGTGGGAGGTTCTGCAGTTGGCTTCTCCGCCGCCGCCTCACACGCGACTGCAAGCATCGCAATCATGATCGCTATTGAAATGAGAAGCGTAGATCGTTTAGTTCCGGTAATTCGGGGCATTCGATATCCAGCCATCGAGCGTATTACAAACGTATAAATGACCCTCCCAACGCGCCCCGTGCGAGCGCGAATAGGAAGGTCTCAGCAAGCATACTATTCGCATCATATTTAGGACATGTGAAGATTCCTGAACGTATTACCGCACAACCGCCAGTAGTTCGGCGCAGCCCTGAATCGATTCGAGCGTGTCCTTACCCTGGCAAAGCAAAACCATGTTGCCGACAACTACATAGTCGAAATACTTCGGATACCCGCAGCGACCAACGTGGTGACCACCGCTGGAATCGCACCGACGCCGATCGCTCAAGCCCTCCTGCCATCGTTGATCGGCGGCGTACAGCGATGCGTCCGCTCCCGTTGCCTCGTCCGCATATTCCACGCCGATTTCACTGGCAGCTTCGTGTGAGAAATAGAATCGTGCCTCGTACTCAAGCCGATCGTAAGGATCGAGACCGTAGAAGCCGTAGTGAACTGAACTCACACCGTCCAGATCAGCAATATCGTACGTTTTAGATTTCTTGAACCCGGCGGCTTCTAGATCAGCAATGGAGTACGCACGCTCGGTGTCTTCAAGAGCGATTATCAGCCCATATGTCGAAAAACCCACGCCGCACGACGTCATGGCATTCGCAAAACTTTGAACCTGAGCGCCGTTCAGCGTTGCGCCATACCCGGCAGCAAACGATTCGCCCAACTCGCCTGCCATGCACGCTTCATCTCGTGAAACGTAGCTAACCCCGTCACCACCAGAGCCCGCGGAATCATCGTCATTTAGTCCGCTCAGCACCATGACCTCTTCCTGAGTCATGCACGCAATGAACCCCTCCATCGCTAACTGCACAACTTCGCTTTGTGGCTCACCGTCTCCAATCATGAGTTCTGATAGTGCACCTTCGGGAACATCTACCAACAGTGATTCCAAACACGCCATCGACGAACCGCTAAACGATCCCGAAGCCTGCTGGATTTGCCCTGCGATAAAGCCAACCACGAGTTCATTCGAGAAACACCCCGCAAGTACGGATTGCTCGCGCGCCGTCGAATCCGCACCTCCTGCCAGTTCGGCCAATCTCGACTCGCCCAACGAACTGATCAGGCAGTCAGCATCGGCCGCTGGCATCTGCGCAAGGAACCCTTCGAAATCTTCTTGCGGTGCAACCGTAATCACCGAAATCGAAGGTGTTGGAGTTATGGGCGCTGGCGTACGAGTAGACGTCGGCGGAATAGCAGTCGGTTCGGCAGCGCTACCTCCGCAGGCACCGAACACGAAGGCCAACAGCAATCCAACCGATACTAAAAGCACTCGACGGTTCATCTAATCCTCAGCCAGCCCGTTTTTCGCCCCACAGGCGATCTACATACGATCCTTCACGAATACAGCGATCTCACGGGGGCTCATGCGACCCACCTGCGTGGTTGCATACAACGAAGCGGCAACTTCGCCACCCGGCCTGAGAATGAACTCGGCAGGTTGAACAATCACTAGGTCTTTTCGTTCGCCCTGAACTGCCCCGGCGGCCGCGATGTCGGCTTCCGTGATTCCAAACCCAACCGGGAACGACAACTTACTATCGGAAACGGTCTTACGTGCCGCGGCTTCAGCGTCGGTGCTTACTGCGATCACCTTGATCCCCAAACGGTTCAGCAAACGATACTGCTCTTGAACTGCGTCTAACTGACGCACACAGTAGCCTCACCAGCCGCCCCGGTAGAACAACACGTATGCTCAGGAATCCTTCACGTCACCCGGCAACGAAATCGATTCACCCCGTGGAAGGGCAATCTCCATATCCGGAAACTGATCGCCCGGCATCAACATCGTCATAAATAATTTCTCCCCTAAAAACTAGTTTCCGCTAAGGCTTTTGATCAGTCTTAAACGCAACGTGGCACAGGTACCCGGCGTCGAGAATAGCGTTGACCGTTTTACGATCGTAAGCGGTGCGCTTCGTATTCCGATTAATACGAGAACGTTCGCTTTTTGCTGAACCGTGATTTGGCGAGCCCGAAGATGAATCGCTCAATTCGCTGGCCTGACGACGATGTTCACAAGCCTGCCCGGCACGTAAATCTCTTTGACGATCTTCATGCCTTCAAGGTGACGAACAACGTTTTCAGCTGACTTGGCAGCGGCGATCGCACCTGCAGCATCGATATCCGCAGCTACTTCTACCTGATCACGCAGCTTGCCTTGAACTTGTACAGCAAGCGTGATCGTATCGGTAACGGTCAACGACTCGTCGAATTTTGGAGACAGCTCAAGGTGAATCGAATACGAATGGCCAGTTCGCTCCCAAAGCTCTTCGGCAAGATGCGGAGCAAGCGGAGCCGTGTGCAATAGCAGGCGGTCCACTCCGTTTCGCCACGCTGAAGCAGATACCTTCCCGGCTTCGTAGGCGCGAATCAACGCGGTTGTGAACTCCATGAGTGCAGCGATAGACGTGTTGAACTTGAACGCATCCATATCGGCAAGCACGCGCTGGGTAGTCGAGTGTGAAATCCGATCAAGATCGCGCTCGGCGGCTTCGTCACCGGTACTCCCCAGAGACGATTCGTCACGCTGTGCGACATCCCAAATCCGCCTCAACCAACGAGTGACTCCGTTGATTCCAGAATCCGACCAGTCGCCGCCCTGATCCCACGGCCCAAGGAACATGAGATAGCAGCGAAGCGTATCGGCGCCATGGCGTTCGACAACCGGATCGGGCGGAAGCGGATTCGACCGCTTTGAGATCTTTCCGCCGTCTCTGGTCAGCATCCCCTGGTTGGTCAGCTTGGTGTACGGCTCGTCGAAATCAACATACCCAAGATCACGCAACGCCTTATTGAAAAAGCGGGCGTAAAGCAGATGCATTACCGCGTGTTCGGCTCCGCCCTGATACGCGGCAACCGGTGCCCACGCACTAACCTGTTCATCGTTGAACGGGTCTTCGCCGGGGTTCGGACTCGCAAAGCGCAGGTGGTACCACGACGAGCAAACGAAGGTATCGAGAGTATCGGTTTCTCGCTTGGCTGCCTTGCCGCAGTCGGGGCAGGTCGTATTCAGGAAGTTTGGATCCTTCGTCAACGGCGACTTGCCATCAGCATCGAACTTCAAGCTTTCCGGCAACAGTACCGGCAGATCTTTTTCAGGAACTGGAACCGCTCCACAGTCATCACAGTAGATGATCGGAATCGGTGTGCCCCAGAATCGCTGGCGCGAGATCAACCAGTCACGCAGGTGATACGTGATAGTCCGATCGCCCCACTTGTTCGCCTCGATCTTATCGGCGATGGCATCTTTACCCTCGGTGCTCGGCAGGCCGTCGAACTCGCCCGAATTTACCTGCGTACCAGCTGGAATCCACGCCTCTTCAAGCTCTCCGCCGTCCCAATTGGGCGGTGCAACCACAACGCGAATCTCAAGGTCGTACTTCTTGGCAAATATGAAATCTCGCTGATCGTGAGCTGGCACACCCATCACAGCACCCGTTCCGTACGTTGCCAGCACGTAATCGCCAATCAGCACCGGAACGCGTTCGCCGTTTAGAGGATTAATGCAGTAGGCACCAATCTCGACCCCGGTCTTCTCACGCTCGGTCGATGTGCGTTCTATCTCGGTCTCTCTCGCGGCCTTATCAACGTAGGCATCGACTGCCGCTTTATGGGAAGGCTGGGTCAGCTTTTCAACCAACGGATGCTCAGGCGCAAGCACCACGAACGTCACGCCGTATACCGTGTCGATCCGAGTCGTAAAAGTGTCTATCTGCTCACCGGGAGCGAACTCACTAACATCGAAACCAATCGTTGTTCCTGTCGAACGGCCGATCCAGTTCCGCTGCATTGTTTTGATCTTCTCGGGCCAGTCGAGCTGGTCGAAATTGAGAAGTTCGTCGGCATATTTGGTAATCGCAAAGTACCACTGCGGCATCGAGCGCTTGATCACGGCAGTACCGCATCGCTCACACACGCCGTCTTTCACTTGCTCATTTGCAAGAGTGGTCTGATCCTTGGGACACCAGTTCACCTGTCCGTTTTTTCGGTAGGCGAGGCCGTTTTTCAGGAACTGTAGGAAGAAGTACTGGTTCCACTTGTAGTACTCGGGATCCGACGTTACAAGCTCACGTGTCCAGTCGTAAGACGCACCCATTTCTCGGAACTGGCGGCGCGAGTTATCGATATTTTTATAGGTCCACTCTCGGGGATCGGCGCCGCGTTCTATCGCTGCGTTTTCTGCCGGCAAGCCGAACGAATCGAAGCCCTGCGGGTGCATGACGTTGTAGCCCTGCATGCGCTTGAACCGGGCGTAGGCGTCCGATCCGGAGTACTGGAACCAGTGACCCATGTGGATATCGCCCGATGGGTACGGAAACATGACCATCGAGAGGTAGTTTTCTTTGCCTTCAACGTGATCGACAGCATTGTAAATGCCGTCTCGTTCCCATTTGCTCTGCCACTTTTTTTCGATATCAGCAGGCGTGTAGCGGTTGCGATCGTTGCTCGATTCACCGCTGTCTGAACCTGATCGACTTGTACCCGTTGTAGTCAAAAAATCGTTTCCGGACTTGTTCGTAGACTTCGTTCGCCAGAGTGACGTGCAATTGGCGATCAAACCAACTTAGCTCTCTTAAGCGCGCCCGTCACACATACGAATGGTGAATTTTAGCAATCGTGACGGCAGATGGGGTCTTCCGTAGTCACAGCTGGAGCCACCTCTCACCAGCGTTCGCATGACTCAGCAACGCACGCGGTCGTGTAGTTGAGATCGAGTCTTGGCATATATGAACGCTTTGGCTACCAACACCGAACCGCCTATTGAGTTTGATACTCACGTCCCTTAATTATCCTGGTCAGAGCGTCGTTCATTGGGGCTTTTAGACCATATTTCGGAGACTCCGCAGCAACATATCCGTTTAGCGAATCGATCTCAGTTCTGACACCTCGTGTTAGGTGTTGAACCATCGATACTCGATGAAATTTCTTGGCGCTGTAATCGATTATGGTTTGAGTAGGATCCGCATCGTCGAGCGTTATCCCTTTTGCAGACACCAGGGCTAGCACCTCATCGATAATCATTCGCTGAAACTCTTCGAGTTGCGGAACGGCGCTTATGTGTCCCGGCCTGAGATCAGTAATTGCACAAATTGCATTAATTCCACAATTGTGAACGAACTTCCCCCATATCGTGTTCATGATGTCGGATTCAACCACCGGGTCCATATCTGCTTCTCCCAGGTGCTTTGAAAGTTGCAGTAGCCGATCCGTGGCCCCGTCTGAGATTTCACCGATAAATGTAGGACCTTCGTTTGTGTGTGAAACGTGCCCTGGCCCCTGCATATCGCCGCTATGGAACGTAAGCCCAGCCAAAACCCGATCATCGCCAAGTGTGCCAACGAGGGTTTCGATATTCCCAAGCCCGTTTTGCAGAGAAACCACGAACCCTTGATCGTTCAGAATTGTCGCCGCAGTGTCGGCGGCCTGTTGTGTTGAGTAGCCATTCACACAGATCAGAGCAGTATCGACATCTGACACTGTTGATGGCTCTGTGGTCGCTCGAACTGAAGCCGTAAACTCGCCGTGCAATCCATCCACTTTTAGGCCGCCATTCTGTATGGCAGCCACATGATTTACATCGACATCAACTATTGTGACTTGATGCCCCATCCGCGACAAATTACTGCCGTATAAGGAACCGATGTTCCCGCCACCAATTACTGCGTAGTGCATGAAGTATTTTCGCTCCGTTCACCAGAATTTGAGTGATGCCCGTAACCTGCCCTCGATAGCGTTACCACTTATGAAATGGATTGAACTATTCGGACAACCGAGACCACTTTTTCAACTCGAAGAAGGCACCAACGCCCATTTCCACCGAACGTAGACGAGCGACAAGATAATCAGTGCGCCCCACGGCATCGAGAACGTTTCCACCCCCACCGGAATGAGCGGAAGCATGCTCACAACGAACACGCCTAGGGCGAGTCTGCGGATGAGAGTGGGTGAGCGGCCTAGAAGTTTTGTGTAGCGGACCAAACCGATTCCGGCGATCGTTGCGATAAGCGCCATACCGCCGAGTCGCAGTACCGCTTCCATCCCATCGTCTTCAAACGAAGGGTGGAACGCCACTGTCCCCACGGTGGTGGCAAAAATTACCAGCCAGCCGGTTATTAGCATATCTCGAACGCTAGTTTTCATAGCAATTAAGACTAACCAACTGTGACCGAATCACCAACCCGAATTACCGAATCGTCATCGAGCGGATTCAGCAGAATCGAAAACGTTGGTATCTCCATACCGTTGGCCGCGATCAGACCCTTCATGATCTCGTGATCGCGCTCGCCATTCACCGGATTCGCGTGGGTAACGAGGCAGCGGGGGATCGTTCGGTCTACTGCGAAATCGCTCCCACCAATCTTCACTCGACCCGTCCACGACAGTTCTTCCCAGGCGTCTATGTCGTCGATCACGATGTTCGTTCGGAATCTTCGCCCATCGATTTCAGTGCCCATGTGGGATTCGAATGCTTTTAGCGATTCTTTGCCGTAAAGGCTCACTCCGCCAACTTCGAAATCATGAAAAAGCCCCTGATTGCCATCACCAATCAGGTTCAGCGGAACTCGCTCGGGGTGTCCAACCAGCGGGTTGATGTCGAGCGAAGTTACGTACTCGCCAACCGCTTCGCTCAGATCAATGCGGTCTTCTTCCGAATCGATCGCCCCTTTAGCGAACATTTCACCTTCGTAGTTCAACGTCAAAATACGTGACTGATCGTTGAAACTCAGTTCAAGAAGTGCGATTGCAGGTGAGTTTACGAGTCCAACAAAGTTGATCTTCCGGCGCCATCCCCAGTCGTCAGGAGCGCCCTGATCGGCGAACCTGAAACCCAACACCCGATCACCCTGAACCTTGCCGCCCACGAACCGCAGTTCCTCGACCCGTTCGGGAGTGAACGACTTAACTGGGTGACGATAAAGTTCGGTGATTTTTGGCATGGGTTGATTCTAACGATTCTTGTCATTGCGAGGAGGGACGACGTGACAATCAACGTTATTGAGCAACGCGGTGTTAAATGTTGGCGAACAAACGATCAATCAGACTCACCTGTCCGAAGTTGTCGACAGATGTTGGCGTTGGACGAAGTTCACCGTGATTGCCACGTCGTCCCTCCTCGCAAAGACAGATATATCGCTAATCAAGCCTCCAGAAACCTTGCAAACACAAAGAAAAAGTGGCACAGCCACCTAGAAGCGCGCCTCGCCTCGACTTGAGTCGAAGTGCGTCTTCAAATCAGGATTCGCCACGATGAAGTCCTTCGAATCCATCACAAGATTTTCCTGTAGCTGAATCGTCATACCACCGTCCACCGCCAGTACCTGACCCGTAATGAACGACGCCTCGTTTGAACACAGGAACCCAACGGCGTTGGCGATATCTTCCGGCTCGCCCGTTCGCCTCACAGGGTAGTGCAACTCGAACAACCTGAACCCGGCATCGTTGCCGACCTCGTTCCAGTTCTCGTTGCCTCGCTCAGTGACGATGTGACCGGGAGCGATTGCATTAACTGTGATCCCAAGTGGCCCAAAGTCGATTGCCATCTGCTTTGTTAAGCCAATCACTGCAGCCTTTCCGGCGTTGTAGATCAATGAACGGGGGGCCTGATGCAGCCCGTGAACAGACGCCATGTTCACGATGCGACCCACGTTACGTGCAGGCGGATCGCCATGGCGTCGCCCAGCGCCAGCCCACTCCGGCTGCTCAAAGTGCGGATCTGCTCCAGATTCTTCCATCGCGGGAATAGCGAACTTAGCCCCGAGATACAGCGCCCCTACAAGCAGGTCCATTCCGGCGTGCCAGTTTTCAGGCTCAACCTCAACCGCACTCCCAGCATTGCCGGCGCCGCCATAGGCGTTTTGAACCAGCAAATCGAGCCGACCAAACGTAGATACAGCCTTTTCAACCATCTCTTCGGCGGTCGATTTCTTAGATACATCACCAGCCATGAACTCAGCCTTGCCGCCCGCAGCACGGATCTCTTTGACGGTGTTGGCACCGGCCGATTCGTTCACATCGACAATCAAAACGCCAGCGCCGTCCGCCGCAAATCTGCGAGCACAACCGCCGCCAATGCCAAGCGCACCACCGGTCACAATTGCGCCTCGACCGTCAAATCTGCCCATTAATTTCGCCTCTGTAGTTCGTCTGAAAGTGTGTGTGAACCGAACGAGGTCATTGTTCCAGATTTGTAGCTACTTCGGAAGATTGCTCAGCACGAGCGGCCTCACGATTCTCCAGAACTTCGGCGATTGCGCTCGGGGCGTACTTGAAGACTACGAATATGACTGCGAACTGCACCCATAAGCCCGCAAGATGACTCACCATCGCAACCCCGCCCATCATCGCGGGATCTGGACGATTGTCTCCCTGTGCCCAAGCCCATGATCCCATCGCCCAACTGGCGATCACCTGTATCAAGATGCCAGGAACTCCGATCATCAGGAAAGTCAGAAATGCCTTCCACGTGTACTGAGCGGCTCGACGGAATGTCATTCTCAACCTCGCAATATTCAGCTGCGTAATAAATAGTTCACATGAGAATGACCTCACTCAGATCGGAAGTCAAAACCCTCGACCAACACTCGTTGACGGCGTAACCTGCCACCGTTCGGCAGATCAACTGCCTATCTCACAGGAGCACCAACTTGGCATTCGATGTAGTTATTCGCGGCGGCACAGTAGTCGACGGCACGGGAGCGACTCCCGTAAAAGCCGATATCGGAATTACCGGCGAACGCATCAGCGCCGTTGGCGATATTCCAGCATCTGCGACTGAATCCGCCAAGACGATCGACGCCACCGGCCTTCACATTTCGCCCGGCTTCATCGACGTACACTCCCACGCCGACGCCGCGCTTCTCACCGACGGCCAACACGCCAGTGGCATTCGCCAGGGGGTTACGACCGAAATTATTTCACCCGACGGTCTAACCCTCGCCCCACTTTCGCCGGACAACTACAAGATGTACAGCTGGTACCTGTCTGGCATTCTCGGAATCCCACCGCAAGACATCGATATGTCGTCGATCGAGGCGGCACGCAAGAACTATCACCACAAAACATCATGCAACGTGGCGATCTTCGCGGGGCACGGTCCGATAAGACTTGAAGCGGCCGGAATGAACGATGTCCCGCTTACCGGCGACAAGCTAACCGCAGCAAAAAACCTGCTTAGAGAATCTCTTGAACAGGGTGCAGTTGGATTCTCCACCGGCCTGTCGTACTACCCAAACAGCTGGTCAGACACCGAAGAACTTTGCGCACTAATGGAGGTCGCTCGCGAATTCGACCGACCGATGTCGATCCACCTGAGAAACCACAATAAAGACCGCGCGTTCGGCGATGGTGGAGTCGCAGAAGCAATCGAAGTCGCTCGCCGCACCGGAACAAAACTCCACTTCGAACACTTCCGAACCGACGTAACTTCGGCAGGTCAAGTCGACAAGATCATGGAGCCAATCGATCAAGCCAAATCCGAAGGCGTCGACATCACGCTCGAAACCTACCCCTACCCGGTCGGTTCATCGTTCCCGCAAGCATTCTTCCCCGGCTACTTCCACGAGGGCGGCCCCGAAGAGATGATGAGAACACTGAACGACGAAGATAAACGAGCCGAACTCATCAGAAGAATGAGCGAGATTTCGTATACGGCTCCCGAAGGCAACGTTTGGACTCATATCAACACCGACAAAAACAAACATTTCGAAGGCTGGCTGTTCGACGATGTTGCAACCGAGTGGGGCGTGAGTGTCGAAGAAATGATGACCCGAATGATGGCTGAAGAGTCGCTCACCTGCGGCATGCGGGTCGCACCTCCCGGAAACGTGAAAATCTGGCGACAGGTTGAAGAAGACATCATGCAGTTGATGGCGCGTCCCGATTACATGGTCGGCTCCGACTCGATTCCCGTCGGGGGCATGCCACACCCCCGTGCCTACGGCTGTTTCGTACGAATGGTCGGTCGATTACGCCGCCGACATAGCTACCCGCTCGAACAGATTGTTCAGCGAATGACCCAGAACCCGGCTGAAAGATTCGGCCTTACCGATCGTGGCGTTATCGCTGAAGGCAAGTTCGCCGATCTTGTGATTTTCGACGAACAGAAAATCACCGACCGTTCATCGTTCGAAGATCCCAAAATTCACCCCGAAGGCGTGCCATACGTACTGGTGAACGGCAAGCTGGCGGTCGAAAACGAAAACGTAACTGGCGAACTGGCAGGCCAGGCAATTCCGTAGGGCAATTCGCAGCCCCAAGCCTGCGAATACCACAACTCAAGCTCACCAAATGCGGCCCGACCATGTGCCCGAATTAGCCGCGACATTCGAGCCAGTCTCTACTCAACGGCCTAGTCACTTCGCCATCAATTGATGAATTCTGAAATTCTGGTTGATCGTCCGCGGTATTCGGATTTCTATCGACAGAGCGCAATAAATTTCTGAACTTCACCGCGCCCGAAAGTCGGGAACGTCCAGCGGCTCCCCGTTTCGCTTCACGTTCTCGATCGAAATCGGAAAAATACTGCTCCACGTCACTGCGTCGTAAACGTCTATTGGCGGCGCGATCTCGCCTGCGACCGCCCGAGCGAAATCGTACATTACAAAGTAATCGCCACCACCGTGACCCGCCCGAATCGCTTCCTCACCAAGCTCTTTCCAATACGGATGCTCGTACTGATCGCTCAAATCCCACAACGGTTGCCACTCGGCCCGTTCGGCACCATTCACAAGCCCAGCAGGTCGCGCCTTGTCCTTGTAACCAAAGTTGGCCGGACTCACCCCCGGCGAAACGCCATCGAGCCACACGAGCGGATCCTCGCCATCGAACCGACCCGACATGTAAGCACCGTTGGTGCCCTGCAACGTATGTAGTGCCATGTTGTGCGGACGTGGACTCGCTGAATCCTTGCGTAAAGCAATCACCCGACCCTGCTCTGTCTCGATAAGCGTCGTCGCCGAATCGGTGAAGTCGAGCCAGGCAGAATCCTTCGTATCGAAATGCCCATCAGGAAGCACCGACCGCGCCCACTCCTGCCGCGCCGCCGACTTCGTGACGAACGTTGTCGTTCTTATAAGCCGATCTCCACGGTTGATACCAAGCCACTGTGCGACAGGACCAAGCGAATGAGTCGGATAGCCGTTGCCTCGGGAAGCTTGGGTGGCACCGGTGCCAGTAGCGCCTCCACGCCAAGTCCGTGTGAGATCAGCATTAAACATCAGGTCACGGCAATCGTGAATATAGGCGCCTTCAGCGTAGGTCAAGTCACCAAAAACGCCCTGCTCGGCCATGTTCTTGATCATCATCGCTTCTCGGCGATAGCAGTAGTTCTCGGCCATCATGTACGTCAGCCCGGTCTTCTCGACCGTCTCGACCAGCGCATAGCATTCGTCGAGGGTTGCAGCGGCGATCACCTCTGAAAGAACGTGCTTGCCGGCGTTGAGCGCAGTTAGCGCCTGCCCCGCATGAAGCATCATGGGCGTTGCAATAAACACGGCGTCGATTTCAGGATCTTCGACCATTTCTTCGAACGACTCGAACGCTTTCAGTTGAGGCCGACCATCGGTCCACTGCGCCCGAACTTCATCCGAAGGATCACACACCGCCACGAGTTCGATCTGCTCTTCAAGCCCGCCCAGTACCTCATCGAATCGAGCGCCACGATTTCCACCGGCTACGGCCAATCTGATAGTCATTACAGTTCCAATTATTTTGCCTAATTCGCCACAGCAACCAGCGTATAAAACTCTGCTGAACGGTTTTCGTTCCCGGCAGGCCACCCCCCAGGAGATTCGGTCACTCTAAACCCTTCTGATTCAATCAGGGCTTTTAGTTCCGCTTTAGTGTGCTCGACAACTGTTTGCGAATAGCTCGTCACCTCGCCCGACTCCGCATCGATAACGTACCAGCGCTTCACGGCTGTTTGAACATCATCGTGCCAAAAACCTTCTTCAAGAAGCATGTGAAGGCGATCGCTAAATAATCCACCAGAAGAATTTGTGCTCCATATCGGGCTTGATTCGAAATTGACCCGAACTGTCCCCGGTTCGTGCGGTTCGAGTACCAAAACCCCTCCGGATTCGAGCGCTTCTCTCGTCTTTCGAACGATCAACCGAACATCATCCACAGTAAACACGTTGATCTCGCCAAACAGAAGAATCGCCAGATCAAACCCTGTTCCGTATTCAACCTTCCTGATGTCGTTGTGTACGAACTCGCTACCCAGAGACTGTTCTGACGCGCTTGAAATGGCCCACTCGATCGACGCCGGTGAAAAGTCGATTCCGTACGTCGAATGACCTCTTCGGGCGAAATCCAATGAGTGAAGTCCTGGGCCGCACGCAAGATCGAGAACCTGTAAATCCTTTTCGAGTCCACCGGCAATATGTTCCAGATAGTCGACCTGACGGTGAACTATCTCTAATCGTCTACTCGCGGCGTTGTGATCCTGCGAAAGGTGTTCTTTCAGCATTCGCCTGCTGAACCCTGGCTCGTTCCATGGAATTTTCTCACCCTCGACCCAAGGTGCCGGTGGAATAGTGCGGTTAACGATTTCCGAAACATTCATACCCGCTATCTTGCACCTGAATTGGATGGTTTAGATCGCTAATTATGATCACGCGTAAACCAACGAAATCACGATCGGCAGGAACATAGCGCGATGAAACTAAAAATCGGCTGTCAGTTACAGAGCATTACGGCTCTTCGAATAATCCGCCCCGGCCAAACAAAAGACCCATGCTATTTGCAAGCATGGGTCTTCTTAATCTGTAGAAAATGTGCCACTGGCACCGCCTTACTCGCGGTGGATCAGTTCGATTCGGATGTCCCCCGGTGCTGAGATGAACGCAATCGACACACCGCCAGCATTGTTAATCGGGCCTTCCTTGTGTTCGGCACCCATAGCAACCAACCGGGCGATATCGCCTTCCATGTCGTCAGTATCGAACCCGAAATGCTCAAGACCGTAGTGCGGATTGGCATCTGCCGGTCCGAGAACTTCATCGGTTCGCTCCGACGAAATGTTGATCGCAAGACCGCCCTCAGTTTTGGTCACGATGAAGCGGTCGCCGACAGGGCGCACGCTGTCAGAGATGATCTCGACGTTGAACGCCTCGACGAACCAGTCGGCTGTCTTTTTGGGATCGCTCGACTTCAGGTGAATGTGATTTACGTTGAACGGCATAGGGTTTCTCACTCTAAGATTTCGTACGAACTTAATAATTGAAAATCGACTGCCGAGGCTACGTTCAAAGACCGCACTCGTCAAACAAAAATATCGTCAACTTCCGCCTATTTTGCAGAAGGAAGCGAGCACGAGAGCATCGCTATACTGCGGAGTCATCTGATCACAAGTTTTCGGAGGCCGAGTTGATCGAAGTTCGCCAGATCCTACAAACCGATGCTGATGCTGTTCGAGCGCTCGACTCGAGCATTCAGGGCGACGATCGTTCGGCGACATGGGACACCTACGTCGAACGATTGCTTTCGATCATCGAACTCGACTGGCTGCAGTACCCGCCGTGGGGCTGCTTCGTGGCCATAGACGATTCAGACGGACTCGTAGGGTTCCTGCTTTCGGAGCGCCAAACAACCGCTTATGGGCTACCGCCCGGGGCTCGAATCGTTGCGATGGCCGTTAAATCTTCAAAACGACGAAGCGGAATCGGCAAGCTACTTCTCGATGCGCTGGAATTTCAGGCACGGGCTGAAGGCAATGAGCAGATTTACTCCGTACTTCTAGCCGAGGACGACCGAGACTCAAGGTTCTTAGAATCGGCCGGCTTCAACGCATCCGATCTCAAGATCTACTCCAAACAGGTTTAGCGCGAATAGGGCGGAAAAGGGCGAACAATTGCTCAGCCAACGCCCGCCCAAAAGCCAACATTGTCATCCTGAATTTATTTCAGGATCTACCTAACCCCTTTGCAGCGATTGACCGCGGCTCGTTTCACACGACGATCTCGCAACCAGCCGGTCAATTAGCTGCATAGAAGGAAGAAATATCCTGAAATAAATTCAGGATGACAATTTACGCGGTTGCAATGACAGGTTCTGAATGATTCGAAAGAATGATTTAGCCATCACCAAACCTTCTTTCCGATGGACAATGGCGGCCGCGCCCAGCATCCGATCAGCCGCCCATCGCTTCGATCAACTGTTGGTGAATTACCGGCCAACCAATCACCACGACCGGTAGTTCATCGTCGTTCGACCAGTCGATCGGCTCGCCAACTCCATCAGTTACTCGTAAACCAAGCTCACCAGCGATCATCGCCCCCGCCGCAAAGTGCACCGGGTCAACACCGTAGTACACACCGCCAGGAAGCCGACCCATACACATCAGCCCAACCGGATAGGCGATCGAAGAGAACGTATTGATCTGGCTCACCGATGGAATCCACTCCAACCCTGCTACCAGCATCTTCCGCCACTCGTCAGGACCATCTATTTCAAGATTGATGGCCGATTCAGATAACTTCTGCCGCGGTGAATTCGACTGTAAAGGTTCGCCGTTCAGAAACACCCCACCGCCTCGTGTGGCGGAAAGGCGCACGCCAAGCGAAGGCAGCGGCATGGAAGCCGCCAGCAGCTCGCCACCACGTCGCAACGCAATGTTCACGCCCCAGTGATCCATCCCCATGCTGAACGGCACGGTTCCGCATAGCGGATCGACCAGCCACGTAAGCGAATCATCGCCATCATCAGAAGGATCAGAAAGAACGGTTTCGCTCTCCTCCGAAAGAATGCGACCCGGCGCCCCGGCAGCGTTAAGCGCCTCCGATATCGCGGAATCGCTCGCAAGATCTGCGTCAGTCACCAGCGCGTTCGGCGACTTGTAGAACGTATCGAGCGGGTCGGAGTTATCGGGCCTGAATCGCGCAAGCAGTACTTCGCTTGCCGCTGCGGCGGCCGAATCCGCGGCTCGAATAATTTTCTGAAGATCAAGCATGTTTTCAGATTGGGAATTCAACTAGGAAGGTTCATAAATTCGAATAATTACCGTACAGATGCACTGGCAGGGACCATCGATTTTACTTTCGAAATCACTCGTTGAGTGTTCTCGGCCATGTAGTTCGTGAGCAGTTCGTTGGCAAGATTCGTCGATCCACTATCGATGTGCTCTCGCCCCTTCTTCGCCATTTCATAAGCCGACTCGAACAATTCATTCTGTAAAACTGCCAACTCGCTACGTATTTCCGCCCGAGCATCAGCACCGGCCTTCAGCCCGTAATGTGTAAGCCGATAGAAATCCCACCAGGGGCTGTCGTTACTCGCAGTTTGCCCACCAATTGCTAGCGAACCCGGTATGTCGCCTTCGATAAACATTGGTGTGAAAACGGTCATGCAGGGCGAATACATGCCGGTCCAATACACGGGCAGCCGTTCGTCAGTCGCACATAGATCGGCAACAAGACTCGCGGTTGAAGCACCTGGTGATTCGCCAAAGGTGCGGTGAACACAGATCGAACCGTCAGGTCCAACATCAACAACGTGGTCTTCACTCGGATCCGCACCGTCTGAATGATCGGTAAGCACCTTCATCATCGACCGTACGTCCAACTTGCCCGTTCCGCCGCCAAGCATGGCATCCGATCGACACTGCCTCGTCGTTCCACTACCGGAAAGAGCGGGATCACCAAACGCACCGGCAAAACTGAACCCTTCGCCAAATCCCATCTCAAATAGACCCAGCCGAGTCGCCCGCGACTTTGCTCCAGAAGACACCCGATCGGCATCCTTACCGATCTGTCCAACATTGGAAATCGATTTGAATGTACCGACCTGATTTACCGCCCATTCGTGTCCCACACACTCCACAACGTAAGCCGAAATAGGATCGGCAATCAGAAATATGTTGTCGTATGTTCGAACACTGGCATCGTTAGAAAACTTGCCCTGCCCGAACTCAGAAACAAGCCCGGTAATAACGTCTACCGCTTCTTCTGCCGATTTTGAACGCTCAAGTCCGAGTCGTAGAACCTCCATGCCGACCAGTTTTGGCGAATCGACTTCTGGCAGTAACGACGGCAACGCCTCGTTGCCAATCACCACCTGATGCTCATTGAATCCGTGCTCATAACCAGCGCACCAGTACGGTTTCGACCCTACGTGGCGGTAAGTTTGGGCAGCCTGCGGCACATCGACAAACTGCGTGCCTGAAAAACTACCAACCCGGTGAGTAGAAGCGGGAATTTGCACCAACGGTTGCGCCTCATCTTGTGGTCGGTCGCTGTTCTTGGCAAAAACAGTGTTACCCCCACGAGTAGTACTCGATAGGGCAACCATGGTGTCGCACGACTCGATCCAATCACTATCGAGCCGATCGCTACCGGCGCGCAATTTGTTCAGTTCGGTGCTCACGTTCTTGCCTCTGATCCTGACTACATACCGATTCTCAAGTTCGAAACATGCAACTTGGCATAGCGGAAATCTTCATGCCAGCATCACGATACATCACACATTTCTATCTTGACTCAACTTACCGTAGGGAACTCGAGGGAGTAACCCAGATCGGCTTCGTGGATCCGGATGTTATTCGACGTGAAATTGCAAATCCTGCCGTTACTTACACCACCAGTGATGCCAGAGAACGATTTATTCGAGTCGCAAATAGCCTCGCTGGGCAGTTATCCGCCACATCACCGGTATAAAAACCGGTAACCTTCCGCCCGCAGAATAAGTTAATGGTTTTGGCGCGAACGCGCGCTACGACTGGGGGCAAAGACCAATATGGCCGGTAGTAAAGTTCTCGTTCTGGGTGGCGGTTTCGGTGGAGTACAGGCCGCAATCGAAGCTCGAGCATCTCTCGATTCATCGCACGAAGTCACGATCATCGATAAAAATCGGGTTCCGCATCTTTGCGGCATGAACCCACTGCTAATCGTGGGTGAACGAGATACCGATAAGACCGGAAGATCGCTCGGCCGACTCGCAAACCGCGGAATCAACTTTGTCGAAGCGAATATCGACCTGATTGACACTGCCAATCAGCAGGTCGCCACTTCAAACGGCACTTTCGACTACGACTATCTAGTAGTCGCCCTCGGCGCTGCCTACGATTGGGACGCCGTTCCTGGAGCCAGAAACGCCTACTCGTTCTACGATTTCGACTATGCCCGCCACCTTCGCCGTCGATTGAGTCGACTCAAACATGGCAAAATCGTAATCGCTGCCTCAAAGCCACCCTACAAGTGCCCACCTGCGCCGTTCGAAACAGCAATGATGATCAACTGGTGGGCCCGCAGAAAAGGCATTCGAAAAGATATCGAACTATCCGTTTACATTCCCGAACCAGGCCCACTTGGCGTTGCCGGAAAAGAAGCTTCGATGCGGGTTAGAAACGCCCTCGATCAACGAGGAATCGAACTTGTAACCGGAGCCGGAGTGACCGAAGTATCGACGAACGGTCGAGAGGCTTCCTTCGCCGATGGCAGTTCGACCTCGGCGAATATCATCGCTACTATTCCGGTTCACAAGATCCCCGACATCGTTGCTGCCTCGGGCATTTCCAACGGCAAGCCGTGGGTACCTGTGAATAAGGCGACTCTCGAAACGTCTGCTTCGAACGTTTTCGCCATTGGCGATGTAAATGTGGTGCCTTCGGGCGATTTTGCTATTCCGAAGGCCGGGGTTTTCGCAGCCGCGCAGGGGACGAAAGTTGGCGAGGTTATCGCCAGCAGAATCAACGAATCACACGAGCCGGATCCGTACGATGGCGTCGGCTATTGCTTCATGACGTACTCTGGCGGACGATCGGCTACTGTCGGAGGAGAATTCCTCGCAGACGGCGGACCGCAAACCGTTCTGAGCGAACCCACTGTTTCAGGAATGAAGGCCAAGGAACGGTTCGAACGAGATTGGCGCAACTTCAAAATCTGAGAAGCGAGCTTCATTTTCTATAGGAAATCAAATTTATGATTGCAGTGCGACGTACTTATCTTCCTAAACCCGGAACCGGCGGCAAACTGGCGGCGCTGGTGCGCGAGGCAAGTTCGGCGATGGAGGTAGCTGGATACCGGAAACCGACCGTGTATCGAGGCTGGCACGGTTCGCACGGCATGCTGCAAACAGAGCAGCTGTGGGATTCGATTGCCGATTACGAAGCATCCCGAAGTGCTGTTCGAAAAAACCCCGACATTACGACAATTTTCGACCAAATCTACCCGCTATTGGCCGAAACGCACACAACAGACATTTTTGAAATTTCTGAGTAGTGCTCGACAACTGTCATTGCGAGGAGTGAGGAACGAGCGACGTGGCAATCGCTGCCATAGCGGGTGCAGCGCCGAGACTTAGCCAAGGTCATTCTCGCCTGAATTGATCCAGCAGCTATTCGCCAGTCATCGCCACCACAACCCGTCGACTCAGTAGCTCTGAACAGCCATCTCCTGTCAACCATTATTGCCACGTCGTGCCTCCTCGCAATGACAAACCAGGTCCCCCGCACCCTCAACCATCGCCCTTCATCGCTACTGCCAGATCAGCCCGTCGAATCGCAATCACATCCCGCACCGTGATCACGATCAACGCCGCACCCAGCACACCAAGCAGAATCCCCACGTAGCTCCAATTCGTCGAAAATACGATCCGCGGTAACACCGTGCCACTTGAAACGGTCTGCGTAGTCGCATCGACCGCCAGCCGGGCCATCAACAAACCCGTCGCCAAGCCCATTCCCATTCCAACAGCCACCACAACAAGCTGCTCGACAACGCTGACTACCGTCAAAACCAATCGGCTCATTCCCAACGCACTCAGAATCGCTACATCGAAACGAGCACTGGAAGGTCTCGACGGTGCAAACGTAAGAAAGCCAAGCAATCCGAGTACGACCGCTAATATCGATGTGACCACCGAAACGCCGCGCCACCCGACGATCGCCAGCGGAGTTACCAGTGAGGATTCTCGAAGCTTCTCACTATCTAGCAGCCTGTGAATCCCGCCGATCTCGCTCGAGATCTCGTTCAACACCGCCGTGTCACTGACGTCATCAAGTCCAATAAACATCTCTGCCAGAAAGCCAGCTGAGTTGAAGCTACTCATCGAAAGGTAACTCCACAGCAGGTTGGCGTCGGCCACCACGAAACCGCCCTCCCTGGGATCCATCGTCGGGAAGTAATCAACCACCCCCACCACTCGTACCGGAACCGACTGCTCGAAAACGTTCACCACAGTCTCGTCACCCACGGAAAGCCCGTTCAGAGCCAGAGCCTCGGTACTAAACAAAACAGGAACCAACGACTCGGGCACACGCACGGCTCCCCGGTAACCCCTGTTCGTTCCAACGCCGAGATCGATCTCAAGACCCGGGCTACCATTGCCTCTACTTCCACTCGAATAATCAAAGCTCGTAGAGGTGGTGTCCATACCTTTCGACGATCCAAGCGGCTCCCAGAATTCACCCGACTCAAATGTCTCGATGATCCAACGCTCCCGAACCTCATCATGCGAATCAAATGGCTGTTTGCTATAGAAAATATCGTCGATGTGAACACGCATGGGCGTTCCAAGCTCGTCGTTAGCCTGCTCAAAAAACACGAATCCAACGATCTCCACTGGTCGAACTGCCGAGCCCGGTATGTCGCCAAGCCGTTCTTGCCAATCGACACCCGTCATCGGTCCGAGGTCAACCGACCACGCCCTTCCTTTCGCATCCAGCAATCTCATGCTGGCCGTAACGGACTGATGCGATACGCTCGACTTCATAATCACGCCAACTGATACCGCCTCGCGCGGGACAGCTATTGGCTGAAATCGATCGTTGGTTTTCGGCTCCAAACCCACTAGAAGCTCATCAAGCGGCACGCCCGAGTAGTCGTCTCGAAAATTCCCAAACTCAGCAAATTCTTCGGGTTCTATGGCGATAAAGTCGAACGGCAAACCCTGACCCCCATCACGCAACCCGCCTATCGCACGCAAACCGATCGACACACCCGCCACGCCTTCTATTTCACGCACAGCCGAAACCACCGCCGTTCGTGCTCCGCTGTTCAGGTCGACAGGCGAAGCTCGAAGACCAGCACCCACCTCGTATCCGCTTTGATCGTTCGCACTCTGCTCAAGAGTCGCTGCAACGGTCGATGAAAGTACCGCCGCGCCAGCAACCGTTCCCAGAATTGCGATCGGCCACGCGTATGTAATCGGCAATCTCGCCATCGTTGCCGAAACTATGTGAATCCAAGCAGGGCCACGTTTTGACATCACGTTCGACACGCCACGAGCAATAAGTGGCATCAATCGGAGCGAGAACAAAACAACTACGCCCAGAAATATCGCAGGCGCAAACACCAGCAGTTTGCTGATATCGGCCAGCTGCCCCGTTCGTTCGCTCACGACCGAAGCCTCTGTCGATAGGTCCCAAAGAACCACTCCGCCAAACAGGAGGAATATCACGTCGAGATACTGGCGCTGGAAAAACGGCCGACCCTCGACTCGCTTTGAAGACAATCGTGCCGAGTCGATCTCACGCCCATCTCCTACGCACACGATCCACTGCATGTACGCAAGCACAACGCCGCCACCAAGCAGCGACAACGCAAACGTCTGCCAGGTCAGTCGAACCGGCATTCCTTCGCCATCAAAAGTGATCATTTCGTATTCGGGAAGCTGGCCCATCAACGAAATGATTCCCAACGCCAAAAATGGCGCAAGCAGGGTAGGAATGAGAACGAGAGGCACGGTTTCCAGAAAATATATTTTGGCGATCTGATTTCTGGCGAATCCACGTGCGCGTAGACGTCCGGTATCGACTCGACGACGAGTCATCAGCGCTCCTGCAGCCGTTATCGCATAAAACGCCGCCGCCACCAATACCACTCCACCCATCATCAAAGTTGGGATTCGAGCGAACGTGATGTCTTCACGTAACGCCCTGAACCGGTTTTCAATTGCCGAAACCAGCTTCGATTCAGGAAGCCCTAATCTTAATCTCCCGGCAACAGCTGCGATTTGATCCTCAGTGACAGCCGGATCCTGATCTTTCAGATGTGCGAGATCGAGTCGCACGAGCCACCGATTGGTGCCTATAGAAGCCGGACCGCCCGTGAGCAATCCGAACAGGCTGTCGTCAGCCCCTACGAACAGCGGAAGCGGATGCCTTGCTACCAGAGAGGGAGCCGGTGGCTCCGTTGCCTCATGCCCGAGTCCGAACCAGAACTCTTCCTGCAAATCATGAGGCCTGAACCGACCCACTACCCGCAACTTCAAGTACGGAGGATCGGAAGGTGACGCAGCGAGCCAGATGTCGTCGTCAAGATTTACTCCGAGTAGCTCGGAGCGATCGAACGGAACGGCGACTTCGGCGCTGAGCACCCCTAATTCTTGTTCGACTCGGCCATTTGGGGCTCGGCCGTCAATGAACTCTACGTATTCAGGGAATCCCTCGAATCGCTGGAGGATTCCGGTGTCTGAGGCTGGTCCCACAATGATCGATTCGGCGTCGAGTGCCCAGAAATGCGGACTAGTGTGCGATTCCTGAGAAACGCTGACCACGAGGTCGCCAAACTCCTCGAGCGCAATATCGACTTGCTCGGTAGCGGCGGATATCGAGCTAGTTGTGAGTGGGAATCGGTCGGCAAATACCAGAACGTTTCGGTTCGACTCTGAGAGAGTGTTGAGGGTCGATCGCAGTCCGAGTAGGCCGATCGTGTCGAGGTACATCGGCGCACCGGAAATGATCGTCGTCATCATCAAAACGCTCACAACTAGTGCGAGCGTCTGGACAAGATCAGCACGAAGGCGTCGACGAATCAGGATCAACCTCGATCACATTCGTTTTGGTGGATGGCAGAGCAATCCCGGAACTCTATACCGCCCAGCCGGAGTTAGGACTTCGTACCAACTACCTCAACCTGCATGAACGCGTAAAACGCACCCTCGGCCTGAACCCAATCGAGCCATCCCTGTGAAATCTCAGCAAGCTCTGCTTCAGTCGCTATCCCATAGTCAACAGCACGCTTTGCGATGTCCGATCGCAAAATCCGCTCGGCCCACTGCTCGCCCCACCACTTCAGACCGTTGTCATCAGCGAACGTCCACGTAGAAGTGGTGACAACCAGATCGGTAAACCCTGCCTCGGTGAACCACTGTTTCAGACGCCGACCTGCAAACGCTTGACCACCATTGCGTTCAGCAACCCCGTTGTACACATCGAAAAACTTCGTGAGCTGGTCGTCAGGCGGCCACAACGCCGTGGCACCCCAGTCGACCTCTCGCACGGCGCAAATACCACCCGGTTTAAGCACTCTTTTTGCTTCTTCTAGCGCCTTCACTGGTTCGCCTAAATGCTGAAGAACCTGATGTGCGTATGCAGCGTCGAAACTGGCGTCTTCGTAGCCGGTGTCGTAGATGCTGTTGGTTTCGTATTCTACGTTCAATATGCTCTTTTCGAGCGCAGTAGCACGGGCTTGCTCGACGACCACGTCTGAGTAGTCAATTCCAACAACCGATCCTTCTGGCAAAAGATGCTCGGCAAGATCGTTCGTGATAGTTCCGGGGCCACAACCGAAATCCAACAGCCTCATCGGCGATTTCAGCTGAGGCAGCACGAACGCCGCCGCCTCGCTAGCCCGCCTCACAGAGTGCGCAGCAACCACCGAAGCATGATGCCCATGCGTGTATTTTTCAGAATCAGGATTAACGATAGGATCGGTCATTTTTGGACAATTCTCTCGGTGAGGCGATTCGGGTGTGCTCGGAAATCCGGCTCACGAATACTGTCACGCTGAACTTGAACAGGTTGAGAAAGCCAGCTACGCAGCAAAGAAACGTGCCACTGGCACTTAGTACGCCGTCCACTCCTGTGGCACTTCGCTCGGTTCTATCGTCCTGCGCTCCTCGGCGCTCTTGATCGTTGCAAGGGTCGAAGCCAGCTCTATTCGACCGTCCTCGCCTGAATACCGAACCGGCTCGCCCGCCAGAATCGAATCTACCCAGTGTTCGAGCGCTGCCTGGTGCGAAGCATCGTAATAATTGTTATTCGAAAGCCAAACACGGTCAGTCGGGTCAGCCTCCTGAATCACCTTTGTCACCCCATGCTTGTACAAATAAACTGCCGGAACATCTGGTTCACTAGGGGGCGTACCAGCACCCTCGCCGAATACAAATAGAGATCCGTTAGACCCGTGAATATGCACTCGGAATCCGACTCGGGGCACGGCATTTCCGCCTGATTCGATCTGCTGCCACGAACTATCAACACCGTTCTCATAGCTCCACGCAACGTTGGTTATTGCCTGACCGGTTGGGCCTCCGGTGCCCGACACCCTCTCGCTGGTAGTTATTCCGGTTTGCGAATGAGCCGTAATTGATGCGACCTCGGTCGACATCGTTCCCGGCGACGCCGTTGCCAGATATCGAGCCGTAGCGAAGAAATGTGGAGCGTGGTCCATCATCCATGGGAATCGCCCGCCACCCGATAGCTTAGGATCGAGTCTCCAGGGAGCGTTTGCTTCGTGACTACGACCTCCCAGTCGAGTCGCCTCTTCAGTACGCATGAGCCACGGACCCTTGGATTCACGAATGTGCATCACAATTCCGATATCGCCGTTCGCTATGGCATTTCTAGCGGCAACGATCGGAGCGTGAAATACGTAGCTCTCGCCGATCATCAGCGTAGTGCCGGCCTGTTTGTGTGCATCGATCATCGCGGTGGCTTCTGCCAACGAATGCGCCATCGGTTTTTCGCAGTAGACGTGCTTGCCGGCCTTCGCGGCGGCGATAGTCTGCTCGGCGTGCATGAACGGCGGCGTTACAAGATCGATTCCATCGACATTCGGGTCGTTCAGAACCTCTTCAAACGAAGTAAACGCCTTTGCACGTGTTCGCTGTGCAAGCTCACCAACCCGATCTGCATCGATGTCGCATACCGCATACAAATTTGCGTTCAGTGCCTTCCGCAAACCATTCAGGTGCGCCGGGGCTGCAACCTTTCCGGTAGCTCCAATCAAGGCAATGTTCAAACGTTCAGGGGTCATTATTTACTCTCAACTCAGCCCCTCATCCACATCTTCAGCCCACCTAAGTTTCAGGAAACGAGGGTACCGCAATCTACTTCGTCGCCAGCAATCTCATTGCCAATGACACATCAACCACCCACGGACCATCCATGCTCAACGAGGCGTAAACCTTCTGGTCTGGTAATAGCTCCACCTCACGCTCGCCATCGAGAGCGATAGTCCCCGGGTGCAGGCTGATTTCGATCTTCTCACCCGGCGATATCTTGCGCCAATCGAGTATCTCGACATCACTAATCATTCCCGGCGCAATCGGAGCCCTAACCGTAGTGGCGTTCTCACCCGGTTCACCTGCGAGTCGAATATATAAACCGCACTCTTCGTCGATAGAAATTGGCACGAGTCGTGATCCGATCGACGAAAGGCCGATACTTGCCGGTTCAGCCCGCGTTAGCAACATGGCTTGCAGGGTTTTGGTATCCCAAACAGCCCTCGCACCAACGAACATCTGGGTCGATACAGCGGCATCAACGAGTGCGTCGTCTCGCTTCACGCCATCAACGAAAATATCAATGCGTTTCGAACGTCGGCAAACTTCGTCACGGCTCAGAATACCCGTAGCCACAGCGCCGGCAGCAATTCCGGCCAGCGTGCCTTCAGTATTCGCCGGGAATACGTTGTTGGTTCCAGTTGAAATCGGTACCAGCGGCACTTCGCCACAGCCCTTGGCCACCACACGATTCGTGCCATCTCCGCCGAGCGTCACGATGCAATCGGCTCCCTGCTCAGCCATCGCTCGTGCTGCGTTCGTTGAAGCACCCTGGTGATCGGCCACCGGCATCTCGACGTAGTCGATATCTATCTGCCCCTCGACGTCGTGCGCTCCCGGCCGTGCCAGTCCTGAATGATCGGGCATGATCAGAATTCGATCTGCGTCAGTGGAAACAACCCCTGCGAACACCCGACGAAGGATGTTCGCTTTTTCCTGATTCGAAACGACGCGCCCGTGCGCAACCAAACGGCGAATGTCTTTTCCTGCCGCCGGGTTGGCGATTATTCCAACGGTACTCAATTGACCAATCTCTCTACTCGCATTGGACGACGCTTAGGCCTTCATCCAGCTCGGGTCAGAAAGCAGCTTGGCGATCGACCGAACGAAGTCGGCAGCCGGAGCGCCATCCCACGCACGATGATCAAACGCCAGATTCAGGTGAGCAATCGAACGAATCGCAACTTCGCCATCGACTACCGTCGGGACTTCCTCAACAGTTCCCACACCGAGAATTCCTATTTCGGGCGGGTTGAGTAGCGGGTCGAATATATCTATGTCGTACGAACTCAGGTTTGTGATCGAGAACGTGCCGTTGGTCATCTCATCGATCGACAGCGTGTTCGACTTCGCCTTCTTGGCGAGATCTCGAACTTCCAGCGCTATATCCAGTAATGATTTCTTATCGGCGTTCTTGATCACTGGGACCAACAGGCCGTCCGTAACCGCCATTGCGATACCAACGTTGACCTCGTCGAGAATCCTGATCTCATCGCCAACCAAATGTGCGTTTGCAATCGGCATGTCGGCAAGTGCCTTCGCAACTGCAGCGATCACGAGATCCTGATACTGCGGACGAATTTTGTACTGTCGCCACTCGCCGACCAGTTCACGCTGGAACGCAACTGCTTCGGTTACATCAGCTCGGGTCGAAAGCGTGACGCTCGGAATCGCTGCACTCTCGGTCATTCGACGGGCGATCGTACCTCGCAAACCCGAAAGTTTGACCACTTCCTTCACCGGTACAACCGATTCTGGCAGGGGAGCCGCTGCGGCTGGTGCGCCTGCAGCCGGGGCCGCAGCGAAAGCCTTCACATCGTCTTCGGTAACTCGTCCGCTGGGGCCTGTTCCAACCACACCAGCAAGGTCAACGCCCATCTCTTTGGCGAGTCGTCGTGCCCTGGGCGTAACGATCTGCTTGCCAGCCTTTGGTGCTACACCAGCAGGAGCGGCGGCTGGCTTTGCGACAACAGCAACTGGCACCGGAGCTCCAGCCGAAGCAACCACTACGACCTCTGGAAGATCTTCTGCCGAATCGCCAGCTTCGAGAACGTGCCCAAGAACGGTTCCGACGTCGACTACTCGACCTTCTTCAATATCGATTCGCCCAAGCGTGCCATCGGCGGTCGCTTCGACTTCAGCATTTACCTTCGAAGATTCGATCTCAACGAGTTGATCGCCTTTGGCGACCGGATCTCCGACAGCCTTGAGCCACTTGATGACTTCGCCGTCGTTCATCCCCATGCCCCACTGAGGCAGGGTGATTGGTGCAGACATATTTACCGTTCACCGTTCTTGATTGGCCGATTTACGGACGCTACGTTCATCGGCAATGTCTTGTTTCCACCCGCCAAAAGTGCGAAGTAGCTACGAGACTCTGAAATGGGATCAGGAATAGCGCGTCGGCGGCTAGTTTAGCGCAGGTGCCGGGGAGTTCGGGTGGGTGAGTCTGGCGAGTTACTCGATAATGATGACTTCGGACTGATTGTTATCAACGTGCTCATCGGGAATTCGCATCTGCAACATTTGGGCTCCGCCAGATGAAGGCGCGATAGCGACTACAACAAACTCGTTCTTGCCTTCCGTACTCCATCGACTCATCACAAGATGACCGCCTGGGGTGTTCCAACCCTCAAGCACTCCAGGAATCCCGTCGCCTTCTTTGGAATGCAATTCGCTGGCCGCCATGGCACCGGATAGTGCAACGAAAAATTCTCGGGCGTCTTCATTTGTGTCCCAGAGGATGCCCACGCCCAGTGCGAAATCACCGGTTGCGAATCCACCGATGTCGTTCTCGAAAACCACGTAGGCGTCCCCGCCCCAACCCGCTGCGGCAGCGGTGGCATCTTCGCTTCCAAGCGTCTCCAGCCACGTTTTCAAGAAGAACTCACCGAGAACGTTTTCGGCCTGTACCGACCAGCCAGCGCCCATTGCGTCGTCCGGTATGTCGAATAATTTCGGTTCTTCTTTGTCGAAGTATTTCTCGGGATGAAGGATTTGTTCCGTGCTTTTTGGCAGATCGTTGAATACTGCATCGACTGCCGCGAACCTGCCCATTTGGTTCAAAACGCCAACGAACCCAGCCCCTTCTCTGTACGGAAATTCAAGGCTTTTTTGCAAGAACGGCGGCGATTCAGGAAGCTCTGCCTGCGATGCGAGCGCCGATTCGAGGACTACGGCGAGTTCGGTCAGATCGTAGTTCGACAACATGTATTGCGTCTGGGCAGTCGTCGCGTCACCCTCGATCAGCGCTGAAATAGCGAACGATATATCGTCGTTGGTCGCCAGATCCTCGAGTGCTTCGAGGTCGAACTTGGCGTCCTGCAGTCGATGGACGTACTCGTGAGCGTACGTTAGCTGCGCTTCGGTATCGATCGAATCAGCACCCGAAGCATCGTCACCGAGTACGAAGAACTGCTCTTTTTCAGGATCGTATAAACCCAACACCTGGCTGCCAAACATACTTTCGTAGATTGCAGTCAGGTTGGAATCCTGCGGAATAACGCCGAGCAGCTTGAGTAGTGCCGATTCTTTCACGAGTTGTTCAACGATTTCAGGATCGGCAAACTCTTCGGCCAGCCGGTCCTGCATACCGGCCTGATCGACGAATTTGTGCTCGACCGGACCCGGCGATTTGATCCCCCGAATCAACTCTATTCTGCTTTCAATGGCAAACAGGAGATCTTCGACGGTTTGTGACTGGTTTTCTGGTTCCGCTGTGGCGGCTTTGGTCGGATCGACCAGCGCAACCGTGGCAGATGGCTCGGATTCGGAACCACTAGAACACCCGGCCAGAATCACGACAACTAGCGTCGCCAAAATCACCAACCGGAAATTAGCCGTCCTCAAGAGAACCCTGCATTGCCATCTCAATTAATCGTCCCCTAGGGACTCTGCGAGTTCGGTGAAGTTGGTCACGGTGACATCTGGTTCGTACATCTTGTGCGTGTCTTCAAACGGCAGATCGTAGCGATTCACGTACGCACCGCGCAGCCCGCAAGTTCGAGCACCCATCACATCGAACGAGTTCGCTGAAACCATGATCAGCTCACCCGGTTCCATGCTCAAATTCCGAGCAGCGCGACGGTAAACGCCCGGCTTCGGCTTGAAATACCCGGCCTGCTCGACCGACATCACATCGTCGAAATCGTACTTAATGCGGTTCTTCACCAAATGATCAAGGAACCACGGATTTCCGTTCGAAAGAGCGATCAACTTATAGCGTTCGCGAAGTTTGTCGAGACCCGCCACAACCTCTGGAAACGGCGAAAGCTCCTGCCATCCGGCCATGAATGTGTCGGTTTGATCAGAAGTGGGGTCGAGCTTGTTGTTGCGCGCCACGTACACAAACGCCTTCTGCACAGTCTCGAGATACCCGGAGTGCCCAAGCTCGACAAGCGTGTCCTGATACTGCTCAATGCGCTGACGATACCGAAGTTGCTGCCAGAACGCCGCAGGGTCTATCTCAGACCCCCGTCCATCAAGAAAAATCTTCAAATGAGGAGTCAGCGACCCACCCAGATCAAGCACCGTCCCAAACAAATCAAAAGTAAGAGCCTTGCAATTCTCAAAAACGGGATTCAACGGGACGGTTCTCCGGGACGGGTTGGGTTGGGATTCATGATTGGTGAATGAGCGTATCTAGCCTAACGCCAGATTGATCACAACGTTTACGAAGCCAGAGGCCGATCATCTGTCATTGCGAGGAGTGAGGAACAAGCGACGTGGCAACAATCGTTTGTGAGCAACGCTGCGATCATTCGTGGATGAACTGGGCATTGGGAAGTTTCACCCTGATTGCCTAGTAGTAGAGGATGTTCGCTGATTGTCACGTCGTCCTTCCTCGCAATGACAGATAGCGACGCCTTAACCTCAACACCACTAACCAAAACAAAAAGCCCCGGTTTCCCGAGGCTTTAGTCACTAATATCCAAGAAAAAAGTGCCATCGGCACCCACTGGCACCACCCTAGTCCGCCAGCGTGCGCCTTACCGCTGCTGCAATCTTATCGGCGGTCGGGTAGACCAGTTTTTCCAGTGCAGGCGAATACGGAATATGAACCTGCTCCGAAGCCACCTTCTGAATCGGGGCTTGAAGAGACCAAAAGCCCTCTTCAGCAACGATAGAAGCGATCTCCGAAGCAGCACTGCAAACCTTGTGAGCAGGATCGGCGATAACAAGGCGGCCCGTCTTCTCAACCGAATCCAGAACCGTCTGTTTATCGAACGGAACCAGTGTTCTCGGGTCGATCACCTCAACTGAAATACCTTCAGCTGCCAGCTGATTCGAAGCAGTAACAGCGTGATTCACTGCCCCGGCAATACCGACAATCGTGCAATCGGTACCCTCTCGAACAATCTTCGCCTCGCCAAACGGCACAACAAGCTCGCCTTGCGGAAGGTCAGCATCGTCGGGAACCTCGCCTCGCATACCAAACAAAGTTCCATCTTCGAAAATAATCACAGGGTCGTCATCACGAACGGCTGCCTTCAACAAACCCTTCATGTCGGCCGGGTTAGACGGCACAACAATCTTGATCCCAGGCATGTTCATGAACATCGGGTACGAACGGTCCGAGTGATGAGCCGCCGATCCACCGCCGTAAAACATCGTCGCCCTGAAAACCACGGGCAACGTTGCCTGCCCACCGAACATATATCGCATCTTTGCGGCCTGAGAGATCAGCTGATCCATGCCAACCCACATGAAGCTGGTCAGCGTCTCGACGATAGGCCGCATGCCCACGAGCGACGATCCAATCGCGGCCCCAAAGAACCCGTTCTCGGAAAGCGGAGTATCAAGAACCCGCTTTTCGCCAAACTCGCCCAACAAATCGGCGGTGGCTCCGTAAACGGCCCGACGAATGTCTTCGCCCATGATGTAGACGCTTTCATCGCGCCTCATCTCTTCGGCGATTGCCTGGTTGATTGCTTCTATAAATACCATCTGTGACATTGAAAATTACTACCTGCGAACTAAGAAATATCTGGAAAGGAGCCAAAGCTAAAAAACGAAAATGCCTATGGCAGCGGGATTGGATTCGCCCACATGTCGTCGAACAACGCTTCCGGCTCCGGGAACGGACTGTTTCTAGCGAAGTCGGTAGCTTTCTCGACTTCTTCGACCGTGTCAGCGTTTATCGCATCGCACTCTTCTCGTGTCGCAATTTGCTGAGAAATAAGAGTCTTTTCGAGAATGTCCAGCGGGTCGCGCTTGCGCCAGCTATCGATCTCTTCTTGAGTTCGGTACTCACCACGACGAACTCGACCCAGGCCAAGCGAGTGCTCTTCGAATCGGTAAGTCAGGCCCTCGATCAGCGTCGGACCCTCACCCGCACGAGCACGCTTCACCGCTGCGGCAGTTGCTTCGTACATCGCGATAGCGTCCTGGCCGTCAACCAGCAGCCCTGGCATGTTGTATGCCGACGCACGGTCGGAAACGTGCTCAACGGCAACGGTTTCGGCGTAGGAAGTGGTTACTGCGTACTGGTTGTTCTCACAAAGGAAAATAATTGGCAGTTTCCACACCGAAGCGAGGTTCATCGATTCGTGCAACGCGCCCTGGTTCGAAGCACCGTCGCCAAAGAACGCTAGCGATACGAAATTGTCGCCCCTGATGTGAGCAGCCAGCGCAGCGCCGACGGCCACAGGCACGGACGACCCCAGAATTCCCGATTCACCAAGAATTCCGATCGAATAGTCGGCAAGGTGCATCGATCCGCCCTTGCCCTTGCAATATCCGTCGACCCGACCGTAAAGCTCGGCCATCGCTTTATCGACGCGACCGCCCTTGGCGATTGGGTGCCCGTGGGAACGGTGGTTACCAGCAATGTAGTCGGTGTCTTCAAGCGCGGCGCATGCGCCAACGGCTACAGCCTCTTCACCGATGTACGGGTGAGCCGCCCCAGTGAATTCACCAGCCTCATGGACTTCCATGACTTTTAACTCGAAATTTCGAATCATCCACATGCGGCGCAGCATCAGCAATAACGTATCGCGATCGATTTCCACGGTTAACCCCTCGGGTTTCTAACATCAAGCCAACTCGAACCGCCAAGCGCGGCAAATAGTGACTTCGCTCACTTCTAGTACAAAATCCGGGGAAACACGGTGTTCAGGGGAACAACTAACCCCGGTGGAATTGCGAGATTATAGACCCGCCAGTTTGCAGTGTGTGGTGAGTTCGACCCCGATTCGAACACCCTGAAGCCGTAAACGGCTACGCAATCGCCAGATAAGCGACTGTCGCCACTGCGGCCACGTTCAAGATCACCACAAACGCATATTTGGCGATGAACGAACGCTTCGAAGTCTTATGCCTGAACCTTCGCATCGCCCAAATTCCGCCCGGCCACCCTCCAACTAGAGCCCAAACTAGAAGAGTCTCTTCTTTTACTCGCCATTTGCCCTTCACGGCACGGCGTTTGTCCCACCAAATCGCAATGATCGATCCGAGGTTGATAACTGCAAGCAGAACTACCATGAAAAGTGCGAATTGAGCTGTTGAAATTTCCATCTTGGTTCCAGTGATACCAGAAATAACCGTTTTGAACCTGTTTGGCCGAGTGAATTAAGTAGCCATTTTTATACTCGGCTCAAACTGGGCGAGAAGACTCTAAAAATGGTAGTATTAGAGGGTTGTTTACAGTTTACGTAAACGCACGCGAATCTATCTCGATTCGACCTCTGTTTTCCTGCTTCCTGCACACGCTTTACAAAAGCTCGAAATGTGCTTGCGAGCAGTAACGAAAACCACAGTCGATTCGGCCCGATTCCCGTACCGCACCACATGGTTAGGATCACGAATGGCAAAGCGAAAAAGTGCAGGCGCCGACGTTACTGGTGGATCAGCTGATTACAGCGCAGATGACATCACCGTCATGGAGGGCATGGAAGCCGTCCGAAAACGACCTGGAATGTACATCGGTACAACCGGGCTCGAAGGTGTCTTCCACCTCGTCCGCGAAATCGTCGACAACAGCGTTGACGAAGCGATGGCAGGTTTCGCTTCCCGAATCGATATAACGATTCACAAAGACGGCTCAGTAAGCGTCATCGATGATGGCCGTGGAATTCCTGTCGACAAGCACAAGAAAACCGGCCTGTCGGCTCTCGAAACGGTCATGACCACCCTCCACGCCGGCGGTAAATTCGGCGGCAAGGGTTATCAGGTGTCTGGTGGACTTCACGGTGTTGGTGCATCCGTGGTAAACGCACTATCTGAATGGACAGTCGTAGAAGTTCGCCGTGACAAGAAGGTCAGCACGCAGCGATACGCTCGCGGCAAGGCCGTCGGCGAAATGGAAGTTCGCAAGCCCGACGAAACCGACACTCCAGGTACCGGGACCACAGTCACCTGGATGCCAGACTCAGACATATTCCCTGAGATCGGATACGACTGGGATGTTATTTCGGGTCGATTCAAGGAAATGGCGTACCTGAACCAGGGCCTTACGATTCACCTCCGCTCCGAATGGCACGACGATGTATGGCCATTCAACGATGTGACATACATGTTCGATGGTGGTGTGCAGAGCTTCGTTCGATCGCTCAACCGTCGACGTGGCGCAGTTCACCCGACCGTCATGTACGCACAGGAAACTCTCGACGATGTCGTTGTCGAAGTCGCCATGCAGTACAACGAATCTTTCATCGAGAACTGCCTATCGTTCGCGAACGTTATTCGCACCGGTGACGGTGGATCGCACGTCACAGGATTCCGCTCAGCTCTCACTCGAGTGCTGAACGATTTTGCACGCAAAAATAACCTGCTTGGAACCGGCAAAGACGATATCAAGAACCTTTCGGGTGAAGACGTCCGCGAAGGCATCATGGCCGTGATCAGCGTGAAGGTCAAAGACCCCCAGTTCGAAGGCCAGACCAAAGGCCGACTCGGTAACCCCGAAGTAAAGGGAGCCGTTGAGCAGATAGTTGGTCGCAAGTTGGCGGAGTTCTTAGAAGACAACCCGACCGATGGCGCCCTGATCATCAACAAGTCGACCACCGCTGCCCGCGCTCGTGCGGCTGCCAAGAAGGCCCGTGACCTCGTCATTCGCAAGAACGCGATGGACGGCGGATCATTGCCAGGCAAGCTTGCCGACTGCACGGAAAAAGACCCCGCAGCATCAGAAATCTACATCGTTGAGGGTGAATCGGCTGGTGGTTCAGCCAAGCAGGGTCGAGATCGACAGTACCAGGCCATTCTGCCGCTTCGTGGCAAGATCCTGAACGTCGAGAAGGCTCGACCCGAACGAATGCTGATGCACGAGGAAATCGCCGCCCTGATTACTGCGCTCGGCGCGGGTCTCGGCGAGGATTACGACGAAGACAAGCTTCGCTACCACCGTGTGATCATCATGACCGACGCTGACGTCGACGGAGCTCACATTCGAACGCTGCTGCTGACGTTCTTCTTCCGCAACATGCCGCAGATCATCGGTAACGGCCATCTCTACATCGCTCAGCCGCCGCTGTACAAAGCCTCACGAGGCCGCTCGTCTCGCTGGCTCTACTCCGAAGCGGAACTCGACGAATGGACAGCTAACCGCCTCTACGGCACGATCAAGATCACCTCGGAAGGTGACTCGAAGCTTGAGCTGAAGAGCACCAAGATCGGTAAAGTCCTGACACCGCTACGTGACTACCTCGATTCGCTCGAAGTCACCCGCGTGTTGAACATTCCCGACCATGTGATCGATAAGCTCGTGAAGGATCCCGAGTACAAGTTGCTCGACTTCCGACCAGAACGCCCAGCCGAGCCAGATGTTGCGTCTGAATCCGGGCAGGCATCTCTGTTCGATGATGCCAGCGAATCGGATGCCGATGCGGTTGAGGCTGAAGTGGTTGAGATGGCTCCTATGACGGCTGAACCAGATGATGTCCCAGAAGAGGTTGAGGTCGAGATCCTTCCGGATCGAACGTTCGACGTCGATGGCTACACGCTGACCAAGGACACCTTTCACAATCCGGCCGTGCAGCGCCTGCGTTTGATCTACCCGCTCATCAAGGAGCTAATGGAAGCTGGCCCGCTGTCTGTGACAAAGGGCGACAGCATAGTCGCCACCAACGTCGCATGGCAGGACTTACCAGCGACACTCGATAGCAAGTCCGACCGCTCGGGCGTTAGCGTCCAACGCTACAAGGGTCTTGGCGAAATGAACCCGGAACAGCTGTGGGAAACCACGATGGACCCGGACGAACGGGTCATGCTCCGAGTTACAGCCGAAGACTCAATGGCGGCCGACGACATCTTCCGAACCCTCATGGGCGACGACGTAGAACCCCGCCGAAACTTCATCCGAGCAAACGCCCTGGAAGTGAAGAACCTCGACGTGTAGCTAGCTACTTTTTCTCCGACAGGGGACTAGGGACGGGTAGATTGCAGCTAGCGACCAAGTCATTCGATGACGCCCGGAGCCAAACGGTTGGCTGAATCGCCAATATCGTGCCGGGGCATAAACGTAAAATAAACAAAGCGACCTTTCGAGAAATCGAGAGGTCGTTTCGCGTCAGAAATTCGCGACTGACTAGTGCAACCCCACCACCGTCATCCTGAACTTGCTCTGAGCCCCGAAGAAATCGGGGATTCAGGACCTCGCCCACGGAAACAACCGTCTAACCAAGAAACAATCGCCAGCAGCCCACTGTCATCCTGAACTTGACCAGCCCTGAGCGCAGCCGAACGGGTTTCAGGACCTCTCTCCCCCAATTGCAGCGAATATCAGCACCCACAATCAGAGCGTCATCCACCACCAGCCTTCGCGCCCACAACAAACCAAGTCTCCATATCGCCCTTGCCCTTAATCAACATCGTCCCACGCGACTCGCACTCGAATTCATCCTTAACCAGCTCGTACGTGCCCTGAGAAATATGGAGCCGGCTTTCCTCGCCGTGCGATTCCATCCGGCTGGCAACATTCACTGTGTCGCCCCAAATGTCGTAGTGGAACTTCGACTTCCCGATCACCCCGGCAACGACCGGACCCGAATTAATCCCGAATCTGAACGACATGCAATGTCCGTTCCGTTCCGGCAAAGCCTGCAGCGCTTCGATCATCTCCAAAGAACACGCCACAAGTGCCTGCGCATGGTCTGGCCGCGGCGTTGGCACGCCCGATCCCACCATGAGCCATCGCCCATCGTCCTGAGCTTCTCCAGACCATGTCGCTCAACCAGAACGTCGAGCACTGAGAAAACCTCGTTCAGCGTATCGACCACTTCCGTAGGTTCAAGATCCGCAAACAACGGTGTCGATCCCACTACGTCGGCAAACAACACACTCACCGATTCGTGCTGGCGAGCAATCGTTTCTTCGCTCTGTTTGAGAGTCTCAGCAATCTCAGCAGGCAAAACGTTAAGCAGTAATCGGTTTGCTTCAGATCGCTCTTTTAGCGCCCTGCTAACGAAGTATCCAGCGAACCCAAACACAACCATCGACGACACGCCAATATTCATCGCGAAAAAGAGCCTCCGAACGTTCTCACTGACATCGAGAGCGTTATCCGAGAAGTAGCCATCAAACGCCACGGTTATGCCGATTATTAGGAAGTAAGTCAGGAACCAGAAAGACGATTTCCTGAGCGAGAAAAACATCAATGCACCGAGCGGGCCGAGTATTGCCCACGCCAGAGTAATCCCCGAGTCGAAAAGTCCGCCGATCGACCACTGAATAATGGCTGGAAACAGTAGGATCGACAGCGTTTGTGCGTAGATCGCAATCTGGTGATTACGGGTGGCGTGCGAGATCACCAAGGACGATCCAACTACCACCGAAAACCCGAGCGGCAACGCAGTTGTCAGGCCCCAGCCGAAAACTACGGCGTACAAAGTCGCCCAGATAATTCCGGCGACACTACACGCGACCGCCACGAGAAATATGGCGATCTTTTCTGATCGAACTTCCTGCGTATCTGCCGGCTCAGAAGCGAACCTGCTCGCAATATTGGATAACACTCGTACCTACCAGCCCGTCAGTGAACACCCGCTCAACAGTTCATCCAGCCTTCTGAACGACTTGAACCACACGGCGCAAGAAGCCTACTCGGAAATCAGCTGGCTAGCACCAATGAAGGCCTTCCCTCTCCCAACGGGAGATCGGAAAAGAGAGGGACAAGACCAAACCACACCAACGCTCGACTCAGCCAAGATCACAGGCAACCAAGAAAAAGTGCCACTGGCACCACCTACACCGCGATCGTTATCTTGCCTTCTGGCGTCGATTCCCAAAGCTTGAAGAACGGAATGCCCCGACGCTCAAGCTCTTCGTCTCCGCCCTGGTGTCGGTCGAGAATCGCCATCACAAGCACCACCTCGCACCCGAAAGCCTCAACAGCATCGATAGCCGCCAACAACGATCCACCAGTCGAAACCGTATCGTCGAACGCAGCCACTTTCATGCCCGGCTGAAGATTCCCTTCGATCTGCTTCCCTGCTCCGTGTTCTTTCTGCTCGGGTCTCACGAAAAATCCGGTGCGTTTCTTGCCGTCCAAGTGCGATCGTAACGCCAACGCGCCAACAATCGGCACTGCGGCAACGGTAGGCCCACCGAACGCATCGGCTCCAGCTTCATCTATGGCAACGCTAAACGCCTGTGAAATCAAATCAGCGCCTTCAGGATCGGTCGAAAGCATGCGCCCGTCGAAGTAGTAGGTGCTCTTCTGGCCCGACGACAATGTGAAATCGCCAAAGCGAAGCGAATCAAGCTCCATCGCCCGGGTATACAAACGCTGCGAAATTTTCGTAAGTCCAGATCCGTCGGCCATACGCGAAGTTGCTCCTAATTAGCGATACAAACCCTGTTTTTCAATGTACTCAGGCACCAGCCCAGGGACGAACTCATCGATCGGACTGCCGGCCGAAAGTAAACCCCGTAAACGGGTCGCCGAAACATCAACCATTGGCCCTTCAACATACTCTGCCCCGCTCGCTGGGTGTGAAGACGCCAGAGACGTCGCATTGAAAACTTGCCCAGGTCGACCAACCGCCACAATGCTAGCCAGATCGCCTATTTCTTCCGAACGAATCCAGCGATCCATCGACACAGCAGAATCGGCGCCTACGATCAAGAAAAGCTCAGCCTCACTCCCAAGCTGCTCCCGAAGATCGCTCAAAGTATCGACCGTGTAAGTCGACCCATCACGAACGATATCCACATCGGAAGCGGTGAATCCAACTACGTTATCCACAGCCAATTTCACCATGTGGAAACGATCTTCAGCTGAAGCAACAGGAGGATTTTCGCGAAGCCACTGATCGGAAGTTACAACGAACAGAACTTCATCGAGACTCAGCCTGTGTCGAACTGCAAGAGCAACGGCGATATGACCACTGTGGATCGGATCAAACGTGCCCCCAAACACGCCCACTCGTTTAGCGACGCGTGATTTAGACATTAATCCCAGTCGAACTCCCATTGCGCAACCAACACCGTGTCGCCAGCTTCGATTCCGGCGTTTTTCAGTGCTTTCGTAACCTTCAACTGCTCCAAGCGACGATGGAACTGAAGCCGAGCTTCCCATGTGTCAAGATTGCTGCCTTTGGCAAGTCGAACAGCCTTCGGGTGAACGATTCGAAGATCACCACCCGGCTCACGTATAACGACATCGCTCGACTTTCGAACGAGAGGACGAAGCACAGGAATCTCGTCGACAGGAACATTAGGAACAGGTTCTTCCTGATCGTAACTCGCCTGCAAAAGATGAAACATTGCCGTCTTCAACTCTTCAAGCCCGTCGTACGTGGCAGCCGATACGAAGAACATTTGCTCATGAAGCCCGTCGATATCTTCAAGGCTCTCTTTGATCTCATCGATCAGCACTGAAACCTCGTCGAGGTCGAGCTTGTTGATAGCCAGTATCTGGGGCTTCTTCGCTAACGCTGGGTCGAACTTTGAAATCTCGTCGTTAATCGCCTTGATACGACCCGGCACATCGTCCTCACTGCCATCGACAACATGCACCAGCACCCTCGTACGCTGAACGTGCTTGAGAAACTCGTCTCCAAGCCCGATTCCCTGATGCGCACCTTCGATTAACCCAGGAATATCGACAGCAACGAACGCCTGCGGACCGTGCTCAACAACACCAAGCACCGGCTTGAGCGTTGTGAACGGGTAGTCGGCTACTTTCGGCCGAGCAGAACTTATAGCGGTCAATATGCTCGATTTACCGGCGTTGGGCATGCCGATCAGGCCAACATCGGCCAACAGTTTCAGATTCAGCCTTACACGCCGAATTTCACCCTCGCCACCAGCTTCCGCCAACAAAGGCTCCTGGTGAGTAGCGGTTACAAAGTGGGCATTGCCCCAGCCGCCTCGGCCGCCCGCGGCAACAACCATTCGCTGTCCAGGCACACTCAGATCGCCGATCAGTTCTTTGTCTTCAGCGTCATCCCAAATCCAAACTTCAGTCCCAACCGGAACAGTCACTTCAACAGAATCGGCTTTTGGACCATTTCTGTGGTGATTGTCGCCACGACCACCGTTTTTCGCGATGAAATGTGGCTGCCAGTGAAATTTAGTCAGGGTATTTATTGAAGGGTCGGCAATCAAAATAATGTCGCCGCCATGACCACCATCGCCACCACCAGGTCCGCCACGCGGAAGAAGTGCCTCTCTTATGAAAGACACAATTCCATGTCCACCGTTACCGGCACGGACTTCTATTACTGCAGAATCAAGCATGTGGAAATCTAGATCAAGAAATTATCACTGTTATTTAATAGTGATATTAGTAAGCAATCTTGATAAGTGAATAACGTTCTTACTCTGAGTATAAAGCTGATGTTGAAAAACGGTTGGTAACAGCACAACCAACATGGAAATATTTGGTGTGATTTTTCAAGTCTGTGGAATATCCAACATCGCTTACTCCACAGAATGAATCGGTGAATAAATGGATTAGTTTTTCACCAGAGTTACCTTGATTTATGACCGTGTCCATCCACATGTTTCAACTTGATCGCATCGTCGATTTAACACTCGATTCAGAGTTGTCAGCAGCTATTGATTACAGAATTTCCATATCGCCAGGAGAATGTCCAAATTTGGTGAGCATCATTGCTACTTCGCTACGGTGCTGGGTGCCGTGATTAATCACATGCAGCATCATCTCCCACAGCACTCTGGTCTTCTTCTCGCCAGAAGGCGTGTCACGTTGGTATATACGTTC
>Ga0209089_10000121_pt1 | contig 68584 bp, 68 predicted proteins | sample ArcticOcean_MG_C_FD_187431 | JGI IMG/M metagenome (GOLD analysis project Ga0209089, IMG submission 187431) | Marine microbial communities from western Arctic Ocean - ArcticOcean_MG_CB2_150 (SPAdes) (version 2) | ecosystem: Environmental > Aquatic > Marine > Oceanic | place: Arctic Ocean: Canada...
CAAGAACCCGCCACCAACCCCAAAGAAGCCGCTGAGGGTTCCAACCATGACACCTAGTAGCAAAAGGAGCGTTGGGTTAACCGCGACTTCGGCGTTTGGGAACCACATATCAGTGGCCACCCTTGGAGTTCTTACTTGGCTGGCCACGTAAAGCGTCGACGGCTCGGAACAAGGCGGTCCAGAAAAGGTGCAAAGCTACTGCAGAGGTGCTGATTACTCCGATTATCAGAAAAGCCCAAAGCAAGGTGTGATCGTTACTAAAATTGATTAGGAATTCGTTCATCGTGGGGCGTCAGGGCAATTGCCTGGCGGTTAAATAACTCTGCTTGAATAACGCTGGTTGGCTGCTGAATGGTTGAAGGGTTCAGCCTGTAGAGGATACCATAGGTCGAGCCTGCTACGACTATCCAGAACATAATATCAGTGGCCGCAGGCGGGACAATTACCATATGCCAGCATCCGAGTTCGACTTTCAATTACAGCACACTGACGGTTCCGCCAGGGCCGGTGAACTTGTTACACCCCACGGCAAAGCCCTCACGCCGTTCTTCATGCCGGTGGCGACCCAGGCAACGGTGAAGAGTCTGACACCCGAAGAAGTGCGAGGCGTTGGCGCTCAGGTGGTCTTGAGCAACGCCTATCACCTGTATCTGCGGCCTGGCGTGGAGACTGTCAGCAAGCTAGGTGGGCTGCACAAGTTCATGGGCTGGGACGGGCCGATACTCACCGACAGCGGTGGCTTTCAAGCCTTCAGCATGGGGCCGCTGCGCAAGGTCAGCGATGATGGGATCAAGTTCAGGTCCCACATCGACGGCAGCGAGCATAATTTTACCCCCAAACTGGCGACGGCCAACCAGGAAGGACTCGCCCCGGACATTGCCATGTGCTTTGACCAATGCATCGCCTACGGTGCAACCGGGGCCGAGGTGCGACAGGCCATGGATCGCACCCACCGCTGGGCGCAGGATTGTTTCGACGTTCATCAGGCTTCGCCAACCGGTGCGGCGTCCGGCCAGGCTTTGTTCGGCATCGTACAGGGCGGTACATTTGAGGAGCTACGGGATGAGTCGGCTCGGGCCATCTCGGCCATTCCGTTTCATGGCTATGCGGTGGGCGGTTTGGCGGTGGGCGAGAACAAAGAGGACATGTACCGGTTTACTGGCCAAGTGACGGAGTTGCTGCCACAGGACAAGCCCAGATACTTGATGGGTGTGGGTTCGCCGGAGGACTTGGTGGAGGGTGTTGCCAGAGGCATCGACATGTTTGACTGCGCCTTGCCGACCAGAGTGGCCAGGAACGGAAGCATGTTCACGCCAGAGGGGCGAGTGGATATCTCCAAGGCACGTTACGCGGATCAGCAGGGGCCGCTGGATGAGACCTGCGATTGCTATACCTGCCAGAACTATTCAGCCGCTTATCTGCGGCATTTGTTCCGGGCCAAGGAGTTGTTGGGTCTGCGGCTGGCCAGCATACACAACCTGCGGTTTGTGTTGTCCTTGGTGGAACGAATGCGGGCCGCGATATTTGAGGACCGGTTCGAATCTTTCCGTAGGGAGTTTATGGACGCTTACAAGCCTGCAAATGAAGCTGCGCGGCATCAACAAAAAGAACATTGGCTCCGGACGCAAGCCGACTAACCGATCAAGTGCAGGCGTTGAGCAAGAGGGATTCCGGGTAGCGCGTTCTGGGGCTTACTTAGAAGCCGCCGGCAACCGCGGGGACGATGCTGATCTCGTCACCGTCGTTGGTGGCGGTGCCAAGTCCGTCCATGAAACGGACGTCTTCGCCGTTCAGGTAAATGTTCACGAAGTAGCGCAGTTCGCCTTCTTCGTCAACCAAACGATCTTTGAAACCCGGGAATTCCGAGTTCAGGTTATCTACCAGTTCACCGAGAACGGTGGACGCTACTTCTACTTTATCTTTGCCGTTTGTCATACGCCGTAGTGGCGTGGGAATCCGGACCGTGACGCTCATTTGGAAATACCCTCCTGCTGGTTCAATCGCCTGTCGTGGCGCCTATTCTAGCACTCCATAAAGGAAGTGCTGGGGCAGGATCAACTCCTACCCGTCAATTACATCCCCGCCCAGCGGGTCAACTCTAACACCTGTGGAACTGACCCATTCCAGTCCCTTCTGTATCTCAGGGTCATCGCCTTCCAGTTCCAAGATTACCCATCCCACATCCTCGCCAACCTCGGCTCGGCGGATGTTGGTCACAATCTTGAACTTTTGACCCAATTCGTAAATCACCGGCTGTTTGACTAGCGTTTCTTCAAAAATGAACTTCACACGCTGCTTCCCCATACCCGAACACCTCCCAGCTTTCCACTCTGTGATTTGGTGCAGTTTTCCGCCTCTGCTATTTGGCCCCTTCAAACATTTCTTCAAAGGACCGCATGCTGGGTTTTATAGAGAGTGGATTTACCACTTCCTCCACGGCTTCAATGGTTTTCAGACCGTTGCCCGTGATGTAAACAACCGTCAAATCATCGGGTTTGATAGCTCCGGAGTCGGCCAAATTCTTGAGTCCGGAGACTGTTACACCGCCGGCGGTCTCGGTGAAGATACCTTCAGTTTCCGCCAACAGTTTGATGCCGTTCACAATCTCGTTTTCGGGCACTGCGTAGGCAGAACCCTGTGACTTTTCAATCACCTTAATGGCGTAGATGCCGTCGGCCGGGTTGCCAATGGCCAGCGACTTGGCGATGCTGTTTGCCTGCACCGCCTTAACCTGAGACTGGTTGTTGGCCCACGCGTAGGCAATAGGCGAACAGCCCTCTGCCTGTTGCATGTGCATCCTGGTGGTTACTGCCGGATGGTGCACCGTGTTTTGGTCAACGCCAAAGGAGCTGCCTTCCACGCCGTCCAATAGACCTAGGCAGGCGAGTTCGTTGAAGCCCTTCCAAATCTTGGTGAACATGGCGCCGGAGGCTGATGGCACCACAACGTGGTCCGGTAGCCTCCAGCCCAGTTGTTCGGCCACTTCGTAGCCTAAGGTCTTGCTGCCCTCCGCATAGTAGGGGCGCATGTTGATATTCACGAAAGCCCAAGGATAGTCGTCAGCCAACTCACTACAAAGTCGGTTAACTTGGTCGTAGGAACCTTCCACCGAGACCAGAATTGGGTTGTAAATGGCCGCGCCAACAATCTTGCCGCGCTCCAAGTCGGAGGGTATGAAGACGATGGCTCGTACACCAGCGCGCGCGCAGTGGGCGGCAACGCTGCAGGCCAAGTTTCCGGTGGAGGCGCAGGCAATCGTTGTGTAGCCAAACTCAATGGCCTTGGTCGCCGCAACGGAGACCACCCGATCCTTGAAGGAGAACGAAGGGTTCACGCTGTCGTTCTTAATGTAGAGGTTGTTAAGACCCAGCTGTTTGCCAAGTCCCCTAGCTTTAATAAGGGGGGTGAAGCCGGCCATTATATCTACCGGATCATCGCCATTGGCTGGGAGCAGGTCTTTGTAACGCCAGATGCTGAGCGGCCCCTTAGCGATGCTGTCCTGGCTGACAACTTCAGATATGGTGGCGTAGTCGTACACCACTTCTAGAGGACCAAAGCAAAACTCGCAAACGTTCAGCGGTTCTGCGGGATATTCTCTGCCGCATTCACGGCATTTGAGTCCATTTATGAAAGCCACCGCGGTTGGTTCCTCCTGGCCAAAACTGGCCGATGCAAAAGGTCCAATAAACCCAAAATCGATGTCTGTGAACTGCCTGGGATGGTAACAAAGCCCCTTTGGGATGTCAACTTAACTTACGCCTAGAAGGTCGTTCTTGCGAGCCTGGAGAGAGGCCCGCTGGCGGTTCGGTTGAAGCTCAAACTTGATGATATAATCTCGGAGCGTTGATTCCTGTTTCTGCGCTAGGTGTAGACAAACACAAAACTTAAGAGCCTACCTAAGAACTCGGATCGGAACTTAAATCGTAGTTTGGGCTCTAGATATATGAGGGTAATGAACTGATCCGCGCCCATCACATAAATCTACTACAGAAATTTTCCATTCCACTGATTATCGGCGTGGTTGCTGGTCTCGTCTTTGCCAATATTGACATTCACGCCTACGAAAAGATGGTTGACTACCATATTTTTGGCGACGATGCCAAGATTTTCGGCAAGGCGGTCACTGTCCACTTCCTCATCAATGAAGTCTTTATGGTGTTCTTCTTTGGTATCGCCACCAAAGAAATCACCGAGTCGGTTCTGCCTGGCGGGGCGTTAAACCCCATTAAAAAGGCGTTTAATCCTCTGATGGGGACAATCGGCGGTGTTATTGGCCCCGCTGGACTGTTCTTCCTGCTCGCCTGGGTCTTCTATGGTGGCACCGGTGACCTGAGCATTGTGGCGAACGGTTGGGGTATCCCCACCGCCACCGACATCGCCCTGGCTTGGCTGGTGGCTAGAGTCATCTTCGGGAACGGCCATCCTGCGGTTAATTTTCTGCTGTTGCTGGCGGTGGCCGACGATGCCATCGGACTGGGAATCATTGCCATCTTCTACCCGGATCCGGAACACCCCGTTGCGCCTTCCTGGCTGCTGTTAGTGGTTGCTGGAATGATTGTTGCCTATGCCATGCGGCGGTTTGGTGTTCGCCAATGGTTGATCTACATTTTGATTGCCGGCGGACTCAGTTGGGTTGGGCTGGTCAAGTCTTCCATTGAACCGGCATTGGCTCTGGTGGTGATCGTTCCATTCCTGCCCGGCCCTAGCTCCACCCACGGTTTGTTTGAAGAAGACGAGTATGAGTTTGAGCACACCCACCCCGGCGGCGAAGATGCTGTCCTTGAAGAGATTGTGCCAGTGGCAACCGGGCATGAGGCACAGCAACTGCTACACCAACATGCGCCGCTGAACGACTTTGAACACCAACTTAAACTGCCAGTGGACTTTGGTCTGTTCTTCTTCGCCTTTGCGAATGCCGGTGTAGCATTTAGCAGCATCACCGAGGTTACGCTGATTGTAGTGTTGTCTTTGATAGTGGGTAAAACCATAGGTGTGACTTTGTTCTCTTGGATTGGCGTGAAGCTTGGTTTCCCATTGCCAGAAGGCATGGGCATCAAACACCTGCTGGTAGCGGCCATAATCGCTGGTCTGGGACTCACCGTGGCCCTGTTTGTGGCTGGCAAAGCGTATGAGGACCCGGCCTTCCAGGACCCGGCCAAGATGGGCGCTGTACTAAGCGCTGGCGCCGGCGTAATCGCCTTTATTGTTGGGCGTTTGCTCAAGGTCAAAGACCACCCGGACAAGTGATATACTCGCGCCTTCAGACGCTCTTTTTAGGCGTTTAAACTGTGACGTGATTACTCTCAAATCTTTGTTGAATATGAAAATTAGGAGCCCCAAGCGATGATTGGCGTACTGACTCACCACTGGGCGAAACCGGAAAAAGTTGAAGAGGCCAAGAAGATGCTGGACGGCAATGGCCTGGCCCAGAGCAAGGCCCCCGGCTACGGCACGCGATTGACCTTTATCTCCCAAGAAGACCCAACCAAGATATCCACCTTGGTGACCTGGGACTCCAACGAGATCTACGATTCCTGGCGCGCCAGTCCCGAGCGGGCAGTAGCCATGGCCGACGCCGGAGAGATGTGGTCCAAACCGGCCGAGAACGAACGATTTGAGATGGCCGACTAGCCCCTTCTTGCACTAAACTTGGCCCGGACACAGCTGATAGGAGATGGCATGGCCAAACGGAGTTTCTGGGCTTGGGGGAACGAGGCAGACGAGCCGACGGCCGAGCAGATGAAGACGGCGGCGGGGGAACTGGCCGCACGGTATAACGTTAGCCTCAACCCGGTCACGCCGCCCAACGCATCGGGCCTGTCTCTCCGCAAACCCCGCATCACGCCGCCATCCACGCTGGCTGACATCTGTGTCAGTGATGACCACGACCGTGCAGTGCACACCTACGGACGTAGCTTCCGCGACCGTATCCGCGCCTTCAACTTCGATTTCCCTAACCCGCCAGACGTTGTGGCCCGTCCGCGCAACGAACAAGAGGTTGAAGCCTTGTTGGAATGGTGTTCCAACTCGGGCTACGCGGCCATCCCATTTGGTGGTGGCAGCTCCACGGTGGCTGGATTTGAGCCTCCGGATGGTTATGACGGGATTGTGACCATTGACCTGGAGGGGCTGGACCAGGTTTTTGAGATCGACGACGTGTCCCGCGCCGCCCGAATCCAGGGCGGCATCTACGGACCGGCTTTGGAAGGGCAACTGCGACCCCACGGTTTCACCATGCGCCACTACCCCCAGAGTTTTGAGTTCTCAACACTAGGTGGTTGGATTGCCACCCGTTCGGGCGGACATTACGCCACCAACCAGACCCATATCGATGACATGGTTGAGTCGGTGCGGATGATAACCCCCGCTGGAATCTGGGAATCAAGGCGTCTGCCGGGCAGTGGCGCGGGTCCCAGCCCCGACCGTATAGCCCTAGGCAGTGAGGGGATTCTAGGCATTATCACCGAGGCTTGGATGAAAATTCAGGCCCGACCTGTGTTTCGGGCGTCCGCTGGGGTGACCTTCGCAACGTTCGCCGCCGGAGCGGACGCTGCCAGACAGGTGGTGCAGACCAAACTATGGCCTGGCAACTGTCGTCTTCTAGACCCGGTTGAAGCGTCCGCTGCCGCTGGCATGGACGGCACTAAAGCCTTGTTACTACTTGGCTTTGAATCGGCTGAGATACCCCAGGGCGAATTCATCCAACACGCGGTCAAGATTGCCCGCGACGCTGGTGGAACCGTCAGCGATGACGATATCAAGGTGTCGGACAGCTCAGCGGGTCGTCCCCAAAGTGAAACTGGCCGCCAGGGTGCCGTTGGTGCGTGGCGGGACTCCTTCCTGAACGCTCCCTATATGAAGAACCACCAAGCCGGACTGGGGTTTGTCACCGAGACCATGGAGACTGCAGTAACTTGGGACCGCTGGCCCGAGTTGGACCGAGCAGTGCGTGCTGCATTGCAGGATGCCTTGAACCGGGTTTGCGGTGGCGGCACGGTGTCCTGCCGCTTCACCCACGTTTACACTGACGGCCCTGCGCCGTACTTCACCTTTGAGGGTATGGGACGGTTGGGTGCCGAGCTAGAGATGTACGCCGAGATCAAGCAGGCAGCATCTGACGCCATCATCGCGGCCGGCGGCACCATCACCCACCACCACGCTGTGGGACGCCTGCATCGCCCCTGGTACGACCAGCAACGGTCAGACTTGTTTGCTCAGTCGCTGAAAGCAATCAAGAAGACCCTCGATCCAAACGGCGTACTCAACCCAGGGCTGTTGATTGACGCTTAATCTTTTTGATTTTCGACTAGATTCGTAGTTCAAAACGCAAATATTGCACATTGTTTGCCATGTTTTCGCGGCGCGCGTTGAATGGCCCTCTGCTGGGCTGTACAATTAGTCACCTATTGGGAGGGCAGCATGCTTCGGTTCGGGGTTACGCCAGACGGCTTTGCGCTGGGCAAACGCAACGTCCATTATTCATGGGTGATCGTCAGTATCGCGTCCATGATGTGGATGACCAGTACCGGCATGCGTTTCGCCACCAGCCTGTTGATCCCCGAGTTCCACAAAGAGGAGTACTTTGGCTGGAGCATTGGTTTCATCACCCTCGGGTTCACCATTCAATGGTTAGTATCCGGATTTCTCTCTCCCGTATCAGGATGGCTAGGCGATCGTTATGGAGTTCGGCGGGTGATGTGGGTTGGCGGAGTGCTTTTCATCATCGGGATGCTGCTGACCGGCTCCATGTCCACCCTTTGGGAGTTTTACCTCTTCTTCGGCGTTCTTTTGGCCGCTGGTATGGCTTCGTTCCAGGTGACACTGGTTTCAGGCGTGACCCTTTGGTTTAAGACTAGACTCGGGTTAGCCATGGGGTTGTTGCAAGGGCTCCAAGGGCTCGGTACCGCGGTTGCCATTCTCACCGTTTTCATTCTGTTCGAACGCTTTGGTCTCCGTGCCACTTTCTGGATTCCTGGTTTGGTTGGCGGGGCATTGCTCCTGTTCTTAACTCGCTATTTTTATAACGAACCTGCTGACCTGGGTTTAACCGCTTGGGGAGCGTCTAAAGACGAGCCCGTAAGGCGGTTGCAAAACAATAATTTGGCCAAGGTTCGCACCAGTGTTTTTCTTAAGCAGGCCCAAAAGACAACCGCTTTTTGGAACTTGGTAGGGATACATTTTTGGGGCTGCGCAGCCCATAACATCATATTGATTTTGCTGGTTGATATGGCCCGCGAGGCAGGCCTGTCCAACGTGACCTCAGTGGTGGTCTATATCACCCTGACGGTAACTAGCACCGTCACCCGTTTTGGCACTCCAGTGCTGGCCGACCGGTTTGGCGCAAAGATGGTGATGCTTTTTTGTTTCGCTGCTCAGACCTTCCCTCTTTTAATTTTGCTGGTCTCTCAGGATGTGACGGCCTTCTTCATATTCGCGGTGTTTTTCGGCATTGGCCTTGGTGGCGAAATGACGGCGTTCCCGATCATCAACCGTCAGTATTACGGGAATGCACCCACTGGAAGCACGTACGGATGGCAGATGGGCGGTGCCGGGATTGGTATGGGAATAGGCCCGGTGCTGGCGGGGTTCTTGAAAGACTGGACCGGAATCTACGATTGGTCGATTCTGCTATCGTTTAGCCTGAGCCTGATGGCAGTATTTTGCATATTTTTCTTACCGTCATCCTCGCGTCGGCAGATACCCGACTGGGAAGATGCACTGCCGCTGGAAGCGCGAACGTCAGTTAGCGGTGCCGGTTCATCCGCGATTGAGGCCTCCGACGATTAACAGCCAGATGGAGCCGGACTAGGCATGGCTCAGGAAAAACTGTGGGCTGATGACGAAGTCGAAGCTAGGCCAACGATTTCCGCCACAGAGCTTGGGACCTACGCCAGGACGCGCTTCTGCTCTCGCTGCGCCTGGGTCAGGCTCCACATCAAGAACCTGCCCTACCAGAGTTTCCCCGGCATATTCAGCAGCATTGATCGCTATAACAAGCTGATAGTCCACAACCATTTTGACCGCGAAGGTCGCGCCCCGTCCTGGCTTGTCGAGTTGGGGGAGCCTGGCGGATACATTGACCCGCCCCACTGGTCCAAGTTCAAAGTCCTGGATGAAGAGACCGGTATCACGCTGCGGGGAGAGGCCGACGGCATCTTCAAGCTGGCCGATGGCTCCTACGTGATTGTCGATTACAAAACGTCTCGCTATAACCCGGAGCGGCCCGGCATGTTCAGCAACTATGAGGTCCAGCTAAACGCCTACGCACTGATTGCCGAAAGTCAGGGGCTGGCTCCAGTCTCCAAACTGGCTCTGGTCTACATGGAGCCAGCCACCGACAAAGACACGGCGTCCGAGCCGAGCTTGGTGGACGACCGTGGGTTTGTGATGGGCTTCCATGCGAACATTGTGCGGGTGGCGCTCCGGCAGGCCTCACTGCTTCCGCCATTACTCCGCAAGGCCCGCAGTATCTGGGACATGAAAACCCCTCCAGCCAGCGCAAAAGACTGCAAGGATTGCGCCGCTGTGGTGGGGCTGTTTGAGCAGCTGGGATAAGTGGAAGGGTCTATTCCCAGGCCCGATTGTCGACTACCTGCTCGTAAGTTGCCCCGGCTTCAACCAACTCGGGATAGCCAAGCATCCAATTGTAGGTGTCGTTAAATCGCTCTCGTGTGTACGGAACAGGCGGTGCGTAGAGCAAGCGCCAGTGCTGAAAGTCTTGGGGCTCGAGTAGGCCCTGGACCTCTTCGATGAAATACGATGTGTAACGCTGGGTGTCGCTATTAATCAATTCGGCGGAGGCAGCCTCGGCTCGGAACATTGCTGCTAATGTGGGTCCGTCCAACTGATCGCCAGCAGCCTCGCTGCGGGTCGAGTGGCTTTCCATCAGGACCCGGAAGCCCTGTTTTTGAGCGACGCTGATCCATGGCTCGTAGAAATTTCCCGCAGCAACCTCGCCTTTTTTAATCGCCTCCAGCCGTTCTATCATGGTGCCACCGCTGGTTGTTTGGATATCCTCTTTTTTGATAAACCCTTCAAGCATCTTCAGCGTGGTGAAGTGAGAACCGTTGAAAGTGCTTACGGCAACCGGGGTATTTTTAAGTTGTTCCGGCTCGTAAATGCAGCTTTGGGGACCCGTTACGATGGCCATCTTCGACATGGCAGCGCCAAGGGCCACGATCTTTCCCGGTCTTTGGTTGTTTGAGGTTGCTTCGACGGTCCGTTTGACCACACCCCATTCGCACATTCTGTACTGGTCTACCTCTCCGGTGTTGAAAGGGGACCACATGGCACGGTCAAACACGCCCTTCTCTAGACCCTGGGGATCACCGTCAAGTGTTCCAGTTCCTGGGGTCTTCAGGATTTCGACGTCTAACCCTTCTTGTTGGAACAATCCTTCGTCATGGGCGACCAAGACCGCCAAATCATGGACTGGGTTCATCGCGGCTATCCTGATTTTTTTCAGGCCAGTTGACGTGGACATATCGGGTCGCCTCTTAATCTGTTTAATTGGTGGTCGTAGGAATGGTAACCGACGAAGCCTTCTTCTGGTAGTTAGCGCGGCTTGATTTTTTAGACCGTCCCAAACAATGCTTCGTGATGGATTAAGTGGACGATTTGCCACGCCTAATCGACCGGCCAGGCAAGGCCCCGGTGTTTTCCCCGTTTTGAATGACTACTTGGCCGTTTACGATTACGTAATCGATGCCAACGGGATAGTGTTTGGGGTCTGATTTGGTGGCGTGGGTTTTGACCGTGTCTGGGTTGAAGATGACGATGTCGGCTTTGAAACCGTCTCGCAGCAGACCCCGGTCGGGGATGCCCAGACGTTGTGCGGGGAATGATGTCATCTTGCGGATAGCCTCGGGCAGCTTGAGATGTTTCTCGGCGCGGACGAACTCAGCCAACACGATGGGGAAGCAGCCGTAGGTGCGAGGGTTGGGGTAGTCGCCGAAAGTAATCGAGTCGCTGGCGATCATCCCTGCCGGGTGCGACACAAAGGCGTAGAGGGTTTGAGCGTTGGTGCCCAGCCCCGTGGTGGTGATGAACAGGTTCTCCTCTATTAGAAGGTCGAACAGGGCGTCAGCTGGATCCTGGTTTCGCATGTCGGCAATGTCGGTAATCAGCATGCCTTCATACTGCTTATTCTGTGGTTGGTTAAAACTGGTCAACCAGTTGTCTTCCAACCGGTCCCTAGATAGCTCTACCTTCATGCGCTGGCGGTCGTCGGCGTCCTGCAGCGCCGCCATCAGACGTTCTGGCCCGCCGTCCTTGGCCCAGTGGGGCAGGCCTATTGTCACCGTGGTACCCGAGTAGGGATAGGTGTAGCAGTCGAACGTAACGTCCATGCCTTCGTCGCGGGCGTTCTCTACCAGTTCCAGGTAATCCAAGTGGCTGCCCACCCCGGCGGCGCCTTGCCTGTAGTGTGTTAAGTGCACCGGGCAATCCCCGCCCCGTCCTATATCAAGGGCTTCCTCCCAGGGAGCCATCAGGCCCTTGGACTTGAGGCTGGCGCGGGTGTGAGTGTGATAATGCCCGCCCAGGCGTGCCGCCACCCCCGCCAAGTCAGCAAGTTCTGACGTGCTGGCGTAGGAGCCGGGTGGGTAGTCGAGGCCGGTGGACAGTCCCCACGCGCCCTCTTCCATAGCCTCTCTGACCACGGACTTCATGTCTTCTAGTTCTGCTGGTGTGGCGGGACGGTCGTTCCACCCCACACTCCAGATGCGCACGGACGAGTTGCCCAGGATATAGGCGATGTTCACGGCCACTGTGTTGTCGTACTTGTCCAACTGCTCGGCCACGGTCAACCAGTCGGTGGGTAGGGGCGGGTAGCCGTTCAGCCCCGAGTCCTGCCAGATGTAGCGTTCCAGCTCCTCGCGGGACTTAAACGGCGAGTGGGACATACCGTCGATGCCCACCAACTCGGTCGTCACACCCTGTCGCACCTTGGGGTCATGGTGCGGTTCGCCAAGAATCGTCAGCCCGGTGTGCGAATGCAAATCAATAAACCCAGGGCAAACAACCAGCCCCTTGGCATCAATAACTCGCTCCGCCTCCAGATGCGACACATCCCCCCGCAGGACCGTTACGGTGTCGACTTCCACAAGCACAGCCGCATGGAATCCAGGGCTGCCTGAGCCGTCGATTATTAAGCCGTTGGTGATTAGTAGGTTAAGCATTTGGCATCCTTAAGATGGGCAAATCTATGTCTTTTGCCTAGATTGAAAAACAATCGAAGAGTCTCGCTGACGATCTTGGATAGCTGCCTGAAATAGTTAGATATAAAATGACTCTAGGCGCCTATAATTTTGCTTCCGACCGTCTTCTCGCAACCCCCTCGCAATCACCGGCAAATCCGTGACGCGGACATATGTAGCGTCGAAACCGGGCTAGCAATGGTCCAAGTGTTCTCTAGTTAATGGCAGTAACCACCGTCTCTGTGAACTTGTCCAGTTGTTCCATCTGGTTGGGAGAAGCGAACCTCACGATGAAATAGTCGGCTCCGGCTTCTTTGTATTGGTGGATGGCGTCGATTACTTTTTGGGCCGTGCCAAAGACGCAGAGCAGTTGTTTACTGACGACTTCGTATGGGATTCCATAATAAGCCCGCATGAACTTATCACCCTCATCAATCGCATTGTCTTCATCGTTGAGATTGACCGAGATGTAAAGGCAATGTTTGATCTTGGTCACGTCTCGTCCCATTTCTGACGCTTTGTCTTCTATCCTTCCCAGACATCTGGTAAACATTTCTGTCGATGGGACATTGGTGATCCAGCCGTCCCCCTGAGCCGCCACTCTGCCGAGACCTCGCTGCACCCAGTTGCTGGAAAGCCAGATGGGTACTTGTTCCTGGACGGGCCGGGGCTCCAACGTCACATCGTTCAGGGGATAGAAACCGTCGGCGTTTGAAACGTTGTCTTGGGTCCATAATTTTCGCATCAGGTCAATGCTCTCTTCCATCCGGCCAGCCCGCTCTTCGATGGGAACACCGACGTTGCTGTGTTCATCCACGAACATCTGATTGTTGCTTCTACCCGCCCCCAGGCCGAGGATGATACGGCCGTCCGAAATGTTATCTATTGTTGCCACGGAATGGGCTAGGTGGACTGGATGCCGGAGAGCGTTCAGCATGACCGCCGTCCCGATTTTGACCCGGCTGGTGCGTGCGGCCAGTGCCGCCATCACTGCAAGAGGTTCCAAGCGCGGCTTGGAGGTGATGCTGTCGCCGACCCAAACAGAGTCGTATCCGATTCGCTCGGCGGTCTCCGCGATCTGCCAGTTAAGTTCCACTTTGGGCTTGCCGCTGTTGGCGTAAACCAAGACGCCTCTGGTGGGCAGCAGGACGCCCATGCTGTTCATTGGTTCCAATTTTTCCTCCGGCTTTATTAGAAATCTGGCTTGGAAATCTAGCTGGGAAATAATGCTTGGAAATCAAGTTTGAGGGAGCTCAGTGATTGTTAACGCTCAGACAGATTTTTTAGCCCTTAGCCCCGCCAACACCTTGTCCGCAGTCACCGGCAAATCCGTGATGCGCACTCCCACGGCGTCAAATACTGCGTTGGCTATGGCTCCGGCTACTGGGATGTTGCTGCTTTCTCCGATGCCTTTGCTCTCGTAGGGGGCGGGGCCGGCGTCACCTTGGACCAAGATCGTCTCCATGGGCGGAACGTCGGCTGAGGTGGGTATCTTGTAGTCGCCGAAGCTTAGGGTCGAGATGTGGCCGTCCTCCAGTTCCAGTTCTTCCATCAGTGCGTAACCTAAGCCCTGGATCAAGCCGCCTTCCACCTGTCCCTGGTGGTTCAGCGGGTTCAGGATGGCGCCGATGTCGTGGGCGGAGATAATCTTGTTGACGGTGATTTCGCCGGTTTCCGGGTCAACGTGTACCTCGGCGATCTGAGTACAAAAAGAGGTCAGGTCCGGGGCGTCGGGCGTTTGGTGGGCTTCGCCGGTCAGCGTTTCAGTGCCGGTGGCGGCGACAACTTCAGCGACGGTCACGCTACGTCCGGCCGCTACTAACAGTCCGTTCTGCAGAGATACCTGTTCTTCCGGTGCGTCCAGCAACGGCGAAGCTGCTTCCACCAGCTTCTCGCGCAAGTTCACAGCCGCGGCAACAACCGCCTTTCCCGCCGAGAGAGTGACCCGACTGCCGCCGGAGCCAGCGCTGAATGGCATGTTTGCCGTTGTCTCCAGCACGATTTGTACATCGGACGTGTCGAGAGTCAGTTCCTCGGCCACCATCTGGCGCAGCACGGTGTGGGAGCCGGTGCCGGTGTCCCAGAAGGCCATATGAAGCTCTGGCTTGCCGTCTTCGGTGAGGCCGATCTTGGCGGCGAACTGGCCCGTCCCTTGCACTAAATCAGTCATGGCCATGCCGATACCGGTGTTGGCCGGCAGCGGCTGTCCGACGTTGGCCGCTTTTGCAGCAGCTTCTAATGTTTCTGACGCTTTTATTTTGGCCCAGTGGTGGCCGATAGGTGAGGCGTCGCCCTCGCGCATCACGTTTTTTAGTCTGAATGCATAGGAGTCCATGCCAAGTTCCTGGGCAATCATGTCCATGTGCGACTCAACGGCAAAGACCACCTGGGGTTTGGCCGGACTGCGCATGTGGCCGCGGGGGACGTTGTTGGTGTAGACGGTGTAGCTGTCAATCTTGGCGTGGGGCATCTTGTAGACACCGCACAGGTGGTCGGCGCCGCCCAGGTAAACTCTGGGTTTGAATGCCCCGTAAGCGCCGCTGTCGAATACCGCCCTGGCCTGGCGGGCGACAATCGTCCCGTCTTTCATCACCCCCGTCTTGATGGTCATGACCGCTGGGTGGCGCGGGTTGCCGGCCATCAACTCCTGGATGTAGTCCATGACGATCTTTACCGGACGGCCCGAGTGCTTGGACAGGTAGTAGCACAGCGGCACATCCATGAATGACCCCTTGCCGCCAAAGTCGCCGCCGATGGCGGTGGGATGTAGCACAATGCTTTCGGTTGGCACGTCCCAGGCCAGGGAGACCTGGTCACGCAGCATGTAGGGGTCTTTGTTGTTGGCCCAGATATTCACATGCCCTCCTTCCGCGGAAGGACTGGCATCTACCAAACAGGCGTGGGGCTCGATGTAGGCCTGGTGCATCAACTGGGCATTGAAACTGTGCTCAAAGATTAGGTCTGAGTCTTTGAAACCCTGTTCGATATCGCCCTTCTCCCAGGTTATGTGGGCAAAGGTGTTTCTGATTCCGGAGGGAGGTTGTGGCAGACCTTTATAGGACTCCATGTCCGGATGTAGGTTCGGGGCCGACGGATCCATTGCGTTTTCGGCGTCAAAAACCGCGTCCAGTTCTTCGTATTCCACCTCAATGAGGAGAAGGGCTTCGTCGCAGATGTCCCGGCTTTCGGCAGCCACGGCAGCCACTTTTTCGCCAACAAAACGGACCACTCCCTGGGCCAGTATTGGCATGTCCACCATGCGGCGACCAATCTTGGTCTCGGGGATGTCTTGGCCGGTGACCACCGCGTATACGCCGGGCAGAGCTTCAGCCTTGGATTTGTCGATGCTGACGATGCGGGCGTAGGGATAGGGGCTGCGGAGAATCTTGCCCCAGAGCATGCCTGGCAGAGATACATCAGCGGTGTAAATTGATTTTCCGGTTACCTTGTTTGGGCCCTCTCCCCTGGTGATGGACTGTCCGATGGCTGATTGGGTGGCCATATTGCACTCCGTATTGATTCTGGTTTGTTGGTATCTAGGGCAGTACTATGCCAGTGCCCCGAGGTAGGTCCCATTCCTCGTCCTGAAGGCCGCGTAGATAGTCTATCTGCCCGTGGTGGTTGTTTTTGTGGGTGATTAGATGCCTGAGTGACCCGGCGCGGGTGTTTTCTGGTTGCGATGGATCCGGTGGTTGGTCTAGGTCATTGTCAGACAGCCCGGAAATGTAACCGGACGTGCGCTGGTGTACTTCCTCGGCGTAGCCCACCAGAACCTCTAATGACGGTATAGCCAGTTGTCGCAGGCCCATGCGGTCGCCAGGGTCGGGGGCTGTGACCGGCTGGCCGAACTGCTCGTGCCAGCTTCCCGTGGCCCAAACGTCATCGCCCAAAACGCCAGTATTGGTGATGCGGGTGTCTTCGTTGCGCACCAGGTGCCACAGGATAAAGCCAATGTTGTTGGCCGTGGGCGCCGGACGCCAGAGCAATCGGTCCTGGGTCAGGTCGTCACACGTGGCCATCAGTCTGAGGTGTACCTGGGCCAAGCAGTTTGAGATGAAATGAACGGCATCCATAGGTAGGCTCGGGTAGCTAACAAATTTGGTTCAGGGGATTATGCCATACCCCACGTCGCCTGTGCGTGCTCGGGACCAAAGACGCTGCGCAGACCGGTTTTTGAGAGCACGGTGCAGCGACGCTACTTAACCTAACGGCAGAGTAGGCGACGATAATCGATGCAATATCGGAGTTTTTGTGACATACCGCCACTCAATTACTGATATAAAAACTGTTAGTCAACAGCGGATTCGACATTATTGCACCTTCTTTCGATAACATACTGGCATGGATTCTACGAATAATGCACTGATTAGCTTCAAATATGCCGTTTACAGAATATGTAAAGTCCGGCAATAAAGCTGTCCTAATGCTATTATGGTGTGTGGGGTAAAAACTTTGAGTAACTTTCAGCACGACAACATTCGCAATCTAGCCATCATCGCGCACGTGGACCACGGTAAAACCACCTTGGTCGACGCTCTATTGAAACAGGGGCAGGTCTTCCGGGCCAACCAAGAGGTTGGTGAGTTGATCATGGATTCCAACCCCTTGGAGCGGGAGCGTGGCATCACGATTTTGGCCAAAAACGCTTCTGTGACCTATGGAGGCGTTAGGATCAACATCATTGACACCCCTGGCCACGCCGACTTTAGCGGCGAGGTTGAGCGGATCATGAACATGGCTGATGGATGTCTGCTGCTGGTGGACGCCGTTGATGGCCCTATGCCTCAGACGACCTATGTTTTGCGTCAGGCTCTGGATCAGAACGTTATCCCCATGGTTGTTATCAACAAGATAGACCGGCCTGAGTCCCGCGTTGCCGAAGTGCTTGAGATGGTCCAAGACCTGTTCTTGGAACTGGCCAACACCGCTGAGCAGCTGGAGTTCCCGGTTATTTACACTTCGGCTAAAGCAGGCTACGCCACCACCGACCCGAACGTGCCGGGCGAAGATATGTCGCCGCTTTTTGAGGCCATAATAGAATCGGTCCCACCGCCAGAAGGAGACCCAGACGCTCCGATGCAGATGCTGGTGGCCGCACTTGCTTACGATAATTACCTGGGACAAGTTTCCTTGGGCCGTATCACTAGAGGCATGGTGAAGTTGCGCGACAACGTGGCCTTGCTGGGCCGGAATGACGCTATATCCACCCATCCCCTGGAGCGAATCTTCGTCTATCGTGGTATGGAGCGGGTGGAAGTTCCAGAAGCCAGTGCTGGAGACATTGTGGCCCTGACTGGCCCTGAAGGCGTTTCCATCGGCGATACGTTAGCGTCTGTGGAACAGCCGGAAGCCCTGCCATCCATTGAGATTGAAGAGCCAACGGTCCGGATGACCTTTGGTGTTAGCACCTCCCCGTTTATGGGGAAAGAGGGCGAGCACTGTACGTCTCGCAACCTCCGTGACCGCCTGTTCCGGGAACTGCGTACCAACGTCAGTCTTCAGGTTGAAACCACACCGAGCTCCGATGTGTTTGTGGTGGCCGGCCGCGGTGAGCTGCACCTTTCGATTCTGGTTGAGACCATGCGCCGGGAGCAGTTTGAGTTCCAGGTGTCACGTCCTGAGCCTGTTACCAAGATGGTCGATGGAAAGATACACGAGCCCTACGAAATCCTAAATATAAGCACCAACGAGGAATATGTTGGTCCGCTAACCGAGTATCTCTCAGGCCGGCTGGCTACACTCAGGGACATGCGCTACGACGAGAACGGCTACGTTCACCTGGAGTACAAGATCCCCACCCGAGGGCTAATCGGGTTCAACTCGTTCTTCCTACGCACTTGCCGAGGTGACGGAGTTAAAAGCAGCGTCTTTACTTCCTACGAGCCAATGGAAGGTCAGATAAAGGAACAGCCCGGTGGCGTATTAGTCGCCTCAGAGCGGGGCATGGCCGTGACGTATGGCCTGCTGAACGCCCAAGGACGCGGAGATACCTTCGTTGATCCCGGCACCCAGGTATATGAAGGCATGATCGTTGGCTCCCATCGTCGCGAAGGCGATATCGAGATCAACGTCTGCAAAGAGAAGAAACTAACCAACATGCGTTCATCCACGGCAGATGTTGCCAAACGCCTGAACGCCACCATTAACATGAGCCTGGAAGAGGCCTTGGAATTCATCTCTGATGATGAATTGCTAGAGGTCACACCCCAGAGCTACCGCCTTCGTAAGATGGCGCTCTCCGCGCTGGATCGTAAACGCGTCCGCCGAGGAGATGGTGTCCGCGCTAGAGACTAGTCTCTAAAACGGCAGGTCACCGGCATGGGTGATAACTGAGTTCGCATTTATAGCGCCCCTAGTAATTGGGGCGCTTTTTCTGCACATTTTCCTGGGCTACTTTGGAGTTTGCCGCCACCGTAATCCCACTCGTGGTGCGTATAGCAGATTATCGGTATTTGGTACAATGGCGGCTGGGAAGCTGAGTGGGATATGATACCTTCTCAACTGAAGCCCCAACCTCGAGAAATAATTTGCTACGGAGAACGATATGATCTACGAAGTACGCACCTATGATCTGAAGCCTAGGGCCATTGCTCAGGCGGAAGAAGCCTTTGCCGAGGCACTTCCTCACCGCGAGAAATACGGCCCAATCGCCGCCTTTTGGCACACTGAGATTGGACCTTTGAACCAGATTATCCATGTTTGGGCCTACGAGAACTTGGCCGAGCGCGACAGCGTTCGTGCGGCAGCGGGGAAAGACCCGAACTGGCCGCCCAAAATCACCCCCGGCAATATCTTGAACATGAACTCTGAGATTTGGAACCCCGCCCCGTTCATGAAGCCGATGGGCGGCGACCAAGCCCTTGGCGGAATTTACGAGATGCGGACCTACACTTACGAGCCCGGTTCCATCCCTGAGTTACTGAGTCGCTGGGAAAAGGCTCTGCCAGAACGGGAGAAATACTCCCCGCTAGCCGCTGGAATGTTCACCGAGTTTGGCGGTCTGAACCGGTGGATGCACATTTGGCCGTACAAAGACTTGGCCCAACGGGACGAGATTCGCGGTACCAAGATTGAGGGTTGGCCCTCCGGAGCTCCTGGCATGATCCGTCAAGAGAACAAGATCATGGCGCCGTCTAGCTTCTCGCCTATGCACTAGGCCTGAGCCACTCAAGAGTTCGCAGACCAAGAAAAGCCCAGTGAGACAGACCCATGGTTGTAAGACATCACATCTATAAAGTGGACCAACGGATTCAGATCAAGATCCGAGACGGCGGTGTCTATAGGCCCCCATCAGAGGGGGCCAAGGGGTCTCTGGCGATTATTGCACCACAGTTGTTTCAGGACTGGACTGGAACCTTCTTAGAACGCGAACCCGATGTTCCGCCGGAATATTACGTGACGGTGGACAATGGAGTGACTGAGACCATCTCTGAAGATTGGTTGGAACCGGCACCTTTCGATGCACCGCCGCCTCCGGAAGACTTTAAGCCGTGGCCAACTTGACCCTACACTAGTTTCATTGGTGAATCGCAAAACACAGAAAGACTCCGGGCATTAATGCCCGGAGTCTTTCTTTTTAATCGTTATCAGTCTAAGAAGACTATTCCCTATTTTAGGATAGCAAACGGTAGAAATTGAACAGTGAAAAACCTGTATTATTGGCGGGAACACACCCTAGCATTCTAAAAGGTGGTTTCATGATTATCGAAGGCCATCAACAGATTGACGCTCCAGCAGGCGTACCGGTATGGGACGTGGACCCCTATGACCCCGCCCTACTTACCGATCCTTACCGTTACTACGCAGAATTGCGCTCCAATGGTTCATTCTCCTTCATCCCAAAATATTCCATCCTCGCCTGTGGGCGTTATGAAGTGACCAAGGAGGTTTTCTCGGATTGGGAGCGGTTCGTCTCATCGCGAGGGGTTGGCTTACAGGATTTCAGTCTGGAAGAACCATGGCGACCGTCCAGCATTGTTTTGGAGGTGGATCCTCCTTTTCACACCAAGACCAGGGCGGTGATCGAACGGGCCCTTTCTCCCCGCGCTGTGTCAAATTTGAGAGACAAGTTTCTAGAGGCCGCGGAGAAGCTGATCGACGTTCTGTTAGAGAAAAGGACATTTGAGGCGATTGAGGACCTCGCAGAGACCTATTCAACTACTGTGTTTCCTGGCGCCGTAGGGCTACGTGACAGCAACCGGCGTCGACTGGTGGATTACGGCGAGATGGTCTTCAATGCCTTGGGGCCAGATAACGAAATACGCCGTGCTGCCATGGCAAAGGCGCCTGATGTTGTCCCATGGATTACAGAGCAGTGCCGGCGTGACCAACTGGATCCAGAGGGTTTTGGTGCAGCGATCTATTCAGCCGCTGATACAGGTGAAATCACTGAAGAAGAGGCGGGTTTGTTGGTTCGCTCCCTGCTATCGGCTGGCATCGACACTACTGTCACGGCGCTGGGCGGCGCCATTTGGTGTCTAGCCAACAACCCTGAGCAGTTCCAAATTCTTAAGAGCGACCCCAGCCTCGCCCGCTGGGCCTTCGAAGAAACTTTGCGCTACACATCTCCTGTCCATTCTTTCTGCCGCACGGCGAACATCGATACTGTGGTGGCCGGTGTGAAAATAGCTGAGGGCACCAAGATTCTGTGTGTGCTGGGTGCGGCGAACCTGGATGAAGAACATTGGCGCGAGGCTGATAAGTTCGATATTGAACGCAGACCATCAGACCACCTGGCCCTTGGGGTTGGCATCCACGGCTGTGTGGGCCAGAATGTGGCACGGGCAGAAGCCAACGCTGTGTTGACCGCTATCGCCAACAAAGTAGAGTCCATACACCTTTCCGGAGAACCGGTTTGGCGTCCCAACAATTCGGTTCATACTTTGGACACTCTTCCCGTGACCTTCCAAGCCAAATAAGCACTCGAAGTTCTGCCAACGGGATCAAAGTTTAAACCATTTTTTGGATAACAAAATGACCCTTGATAATCAGACTCGCCGACGGTCTACCAAGACCGGCCTGACCGCTCTAGACCGAGACCGTGCCTGCCCAGGCTATACCCTTTACGCACCCATGAACGGCCCCGGAGATGTGTACCTGCTCAACCTGGACGGCGAGGAAGTGCACCATTGGGCGATGCCTGATCCGCCCGGTCTGTACGGCTACCTGCTGCCCAACGGCAACCTGTTCTACGGCGGCAAGCTCCGCGACGACGAGTGGGATAGGTTCCTGTCTTGGAAGAGATTCAAAGGCGGAGTGATGATGGAGGTGGACTGGGACGGCAACAAGATTTGGGAACACCGGGACAAAGACCACCACCATGACGCCCGTAGGACATCCTCCGGCGGGGCAATCTACCTGACGGTGGAGCTGGTCGCTCAGGATCTGGCGGCTAAGGTCAAAGGCGGAAACCCGATAACCGGCGAAAACGGTATGTGGGCCGACGTCATAGTTGAGGTGGATGCTTCCGGCAAGCGCATCTGGGAATGGCATGCCGCTGAGCATCTGGATTTGGAACAAGACGTCATCACTTTCAACGACTCAAGAGACGAATGGAGTCACGGCAATACGGTGGTTCCCCTGGGTGATGACCGCGTCCTGTTTAGCTTTAGGAACATCTCAACAGTGGGGATAATCGACAAGGCCACCGGCGAGATCATCTGGCGGCTTGGGGGGGAGCTACTGGCCCAACAGCATGACCCCAGTTTGCTGCCCAACGGGAATATTCTGGTGTATGACAACGGTTCCCACAGCGCAAACCATGCCTTGCCGTTCTCTCGTGTGGTGGAGGTTGACCCAAAAACGAACCAGGTGGTTTGGGAGTACTTTGACAACCCGGCCTATAATTTCTTCAGTCCCTACATCTCAGGTGCACGCCGGCTACCCAACGGGAACACGCTGATCACGGAGGGCATGTTTGGTCGCATGTTTCAGGTCACCTCGGAAGGCGACGTGGTCTGGGAGTACATCAATCCCCATTACAGCGAGGACTCAGAAGGCGCAGTGGCGAACCGCGTCTTCCGTGCCACCCACTACCTGCCGGAAGAGATCAGCCAACTGCAGTAGTGCTTGTTACTTAAGGTTTCCATTTGACTGATTCGTACATTTCTAGGAACGCTGCGACTGGGGTCCGGTCAATCCCCTCTCCGATCAGCTCAATGGGTAAGTCGTCAATTGTCTTGAACCGGACGCATGATTTCCCCATGTTTAGTTTCTTACCCGTGGCTTTGTAGCGATCAACAAAACAGGCTTCATCATTGCGGTTCCCGTAGATATCCATCAGATACACGGTCATGTAGTTTTTCTGAGAAGCCAGACCGGCCAACATCAACGGCAATTTGTTGTAGGTCTTCGGGTAGGTCTCTAGGGGTATAACGTAAGAATGCATGCCTTGTTGGAATGTCTCCTCATACCCCGCAGGAAGATTGTTCCGAATCATGTCTCGGACCATGTTGATGGCCAGCTTTCTATCTTCCGGATGCGCTGCAACATAGTCCTCCGCTGATTGTTGGGTTTTTGTGCTCATCGGATTCGACTCTCAGTTTTGCGACACAATTTTTAATTACCTTACAAACAGCGCTGCTATCGTTGCCCCAACGACCTTGTCCTCTCCTTCATTCAGGCCGAACGCGTGGAGGACGATCCCAGTGTCGCCTTCCCGGACACGCGTCCAGATGGGCGGGTCGCCAGCTTTCAGTCGGTCCACGATCTCATGGCAAGAGATGCCGGCTACCGCAGCGTCAACCTCCAGAGTTACGCCGTAGGGTTGATGGCCAATGATGTTGTCCATCATTTCCACCGTAACGCCAGGGATGCCCAGTAGCGGGGCAAACATGTTTCGGCACTTGGTCTCGGTGTCGGCCAGACGCTCCTCATGGTTCATGGTCATCCAACGCCTAACGGCGGCCACCACGCCAACCATCTCCTGCCGGTCCACCTTTTGGGGACGACCAACACCCCTCACTCGCCGACCTTCGTAGCTGACGAAGGACTGCAGCGCTAGTTTGCGAATCATGTCCTCGCTGCCAAAGGCTAAACCGGTGGACTGGGGCGAACTCATGTACTTGGCGGCAGTGCATTGGAAATCGGCTCCCATTCGCACGTAGCTGCCAAACAGGTCAAGCGGGTAAATCTGCCCGGCTGCGTCCACCAGCACCGGCACACCCTTGGCGTGGGCGATCTCAATTGTGTCTTCTAGGGACAGCGCCTGCGGGTCAGGTTCTTGGATCACGGCGTAGTAGTGTACCGCCGCAGTGTTGGGGCCGATGGCGTTTTCTAAATTTTCGCGAGACGTGCCTTCTTCACTGCCAAATTGGACTAACTTGGCACCGGCCAACTCCAGGCAGCGGTCATACCAATAGCGCTGGCGGGCCTGGATCAGAATCTCATTCTTCATGCCGGTGGTGTCGGGCAGTTGTTGGATCTTGGCGTCGTCATCGCCGGCCATGCAGGCGGCAGTGGCCATGGTGAGGGCCGATCCTGCGCCCGAGGTTATGTAGGCCGCGGGTACGTCTACCATCTTGGCGATGGCCTCTCCGGCCCGCTCTTCAAGCTCCATCAGGGGAACGTAAGCGCCGTTAGCCCGGTCCATGGCCTCCAAGACCTCTGGCGCTGGGGTAGATCCGCCGAGCATGGTCACGCTGCCAGTGGCGTTGATCACAGGCGTGACGCCCAGTTCTTTATAGATGCTGCCCCAATCGTTGGTGCTCATTCTCTTCTCCAATCTTGTGCCTGATAGAGCCTGAAAAGTTGTTGGTTAATTTGGTTCTAGTCGGGAAGTATCGCTATGGCGTCGATCTCAATCTTGAGGTCGGGAGTACCCAGCGCGGCCACCTGCACCTGGGTGCTGGCGGGGAATGCTCCGGCAAAGCGTTTGAGGCGGACCTCGCCGGCGGCGGGGCCTTCTCTCAGGTCAGTGACAAAACTGGTCACCTTGATTACGTTGGCCAGAGTGGCGCCGTTCTCGGCTAGGATGTGCTCAAATTTATCTAAGATAGCCTCGGTTTGGGCGGCAATGTCACCAGTGGCAGCATCGGTTCCTCCGGCGGTGCTACCGGCAATGAACAGCATGTTGCCGGAACGCACTGAATGGTGAAAGGCCCCGGAAGGTTGTGATAATTTTGGGTAGTTCTTACGTTCAAAATCCATTTGAAACACCTCTATGTCTTAAGTTTTAGGAACGGCGGAAATTTCAGGGGTACGCCAATGTCGGGCTATTGTAACCCAGCCGCAACTCGGCTCCGTATCCGTAATGGGCCGCGTTGAGCAAACCTGGGTTTTGGACGCATAATACATCATAATTATTCTACCCACTCTTCCAGGCGATGGACCAAGGCGATGGATGCGATAGAGTCAAATATTCAGACGCAAGGCCAGGACTTCAAAGAAAACGAGAAACATATGAAGTCGCTGACCGCCGAATTGATCGAGAGCCTGCAGTTGGTGCGCGAGCGTGGTGACACCGACGCCGCCAAACTTCACCTAAGCCGGGGAAAGATGCTTGTCCGCGACCGGGTGCAGGCATTGCTGGACCCGGGAACTCCGTTCTTGGAGTTCAGCCCTCTGGCTGGCTGGCAGATGTATGACGATGATAGTCCCGGCGGTGGTATTGTCACCGGGATTGGAATTATTCATGGGAAGCAGGTGGTAGTGGTGGCCAACGATGCCACCGTTAAAGGCGGCACCTACTACCCGATTACTGTGAAGAAACATCTACGGGCGCAGGAGATTGCTCTGGAAAACCGCCTGCCCTGCATCTACCTGGTGGATTCTGGCGGTGCATTCTTGCCGCTGCAGGCTGACGTTTTCCCAGACCGCGATCATTTTGGCCGGATTTTCTACAACCAGTCACAAATGTCGGCGGAGAGCATCCCTCAATTGGCGGTGGTGATGGGCTCCTGTACGGCCGGTGGCGCTTACATCCCGGCCATGAGCGACGAAGTTGTGATTGTGCAACAGCAGGGAACCATCTTCTTAGCAGGCCCACCACTGGTACGGGCGGCCACCGGCGAGGAAGTTGACGCCGAGACCCTGGGCGGCGCCGATGTGCACACCAGGCAGTCCGGCGTGGCCGATCACTACGCGATGGATGATGAGCATGCGCTGAACATCGCCCGGAACATCGCCGAGAATTTCGTCTACCCCGGAAACCCTGGCCTAGAGGTATTCGAGCCCGAGCTGCCCCTTTATGATCCTGGGGAAATTTACGGGGTCATCCCATCCGACACCAGGCGGCAGTATGACGTGCGAGAGGTCATTGCCCGCATTGTGGACGGTAGCCGGTTCCAGGAATTCAAAGAAAATTACGGCGAGACGCTGGTCTGCGGGTTCGCCCGGATCTGGGGCTATCGTGTAGGAATCGTCGCCAGTAACGGTGTCTTATTCTCGGAGAGCGCGCTTAAAGGCACCCATTTCATCGAGCTTTGCGCCCACCGCCGCATTCCACTGCTATTCCTGCAGAACATCACCGGATTCATGGTAGGCCGGGAATACGAGGCTGGTGGCATCGCCAAAGACGGCGCCAAGATGGTAATGGCCGTGACCAACGCGGCAGTCCCCAAGTTTACAGTGATTATTGGCAGCTCATTTGGGGCCGGCAATTATGGCATGTGCGGTCGCGCCTACCAGCCCCGGTTCTTGTGGGCCTGGCCTAACTCCAGAATTTCGGTCATGGGCGGACCTCAAGCGGCTGGTGTGTTGCTGTCGGTGCGTTCCGACCAAGCAGCGCGGCAGGGCAAGACTTTGACGGAAGAGGAGATGGAAGAGATTCAACGGCCCATCATTGAGAAATATGAAGTGGAAGGCAGCCCTTATTACAGCACCGCCCGACTCTGGGACGACGGCATAATCGACCCCAAAGACACCCGTGACGTGGTTGGTCTGGGCCTTGCCGCAGCCATGAATGTGCCCATTCCCGAGTCGCGTTGGGGTGTGTTCCGGATGTAATGGCTATGTTTTCCAAGATATTGGTCGCCAACCGGGGAGAGATTGCGGTCAGAGTCTTGCAGACACTGCAAGCAATGGGGATTGCTACGGTCGCGGTGTACTCGGACCCGGACGCCAACGCACCCCACGTTGCCCTGGCGGACGAGGCCTATAGTCTGGTCGGCTCCACGGCCGAGGAAACGTATTTGGACCGGGGCAAAATCATTGAACTTGCGCTCCAATGCGGCGCTGAAGCGGTACACCCTGGCTACGGATTCTTGGCGGAAAACCCAGCATTTAGTAGTGACTGTGCCGCAGCCGGGCTGGTTTTTATCGGCCCCAGCCCTGAGACCATTGAACTTCTGGGCGACAAGATACGATCCAAAGAGGCTGCCGTTGGGGCTGGCGTGCCAGTGGTCCCAAGCTCAGCCACGTGGTTGCCCGGCGACTCCCCACCTGACGCTCTGGTGGCTCAAATTGACTTGCCATTGCTGGTGAAGGCCGCAGCGGGCGGTGGTGGCCGTGGCATGCGTATTGTGGAGCGGGCAGAGGACTTGGCCCAAGCGTTGGAGTCGGCCAGTCGCGAGGCAAGCTCGGCGTTCGGTGACGGGCGAGTGTTCTTGGAGCGGTACATACCGGCGGCCCGGCACGTGGAGTTCCAAGTGCTGGCGGATTCCTCCGGCAAGACATTGCACTTACTGGAGCGGGAATGCAGCGTGCAGCGTCGCTACCAGAAAGTCGTTGAAGAAACGCCGTCGCCAGCCCTGAAAAACGATGAACTGAGACACTCGATGGCGGCTTCAGCGGTGGCCATGGCTCAGTCGGCGGGCTACACCAACGTCGGCACCGTCGAATTTCTAGTGGATGCTCAGACCAGTGAATACTATTTCCTTGAGATGAACGCCCGCATCCAGGTGGAGCACCCAATCACTGAGGAAACCCTCAAGTTGGACATGGTGGAGTGGCAGACTCGGATCGCTGCCGGAGAGCTGATTACCTTATCTCAAGACGACATTCAGTCCACCGGTCACGCCCTGGAATGTCGGATTTACGCCGAAGACCCCTACAGTAATTTTGCGCCATCGGTTGGTCGATTATTGTCTTGGCGTCCACCATCAGGCATGGGCATCCGTTTGGACTCGGGCGTGGCTGAAGGCCAGGAGATCACCGCTTACTATGACTCCATGTTGGCCAAGTTGGTGGCTTGGGGGCCAGACAGACAGAGTGCCATTGGCCGGATGCTGCGGGCATTGGAGACTTTCCCAGTACTGGGCGTCACCACCAACATTCCCTTCTTGCTGCGGGCTCTCGCTCACCCGGAGTTCGTCAGCGGTGATTACGACACAGGGTTCATCGCCAAGCATCCTGACCTGACCGCAACACCAGACTCAGGTCAGTTGCAGGCGGCTGCCGTCGAGATTGCCGAGGGTTTTTGGCAGGCCAACGGCAGCAACACTGCCCGTAGGGAGACCGGAGCGGCCCAAGACACCCTGGGACCCTGGCAAGGGCTCTCGAAGTCGGTGTTCCCATGACAACCCGTAGGTTGCAGCAGGTCCAACCGCCGCAGGCGGACTCGGAAGCCGTGGTTTTTGACGGCTCATTTGACGTTGTTGTGTCATCACCGGGCCGGTGGGAAGGAAAAGTCAGCCTGGCTGATGGCCGCACGGTGTCTTTTTTGGCCCAACGGGCGGGTCAGGAGGTGCACCTGTGGATTGCCGGTGAGTCTTATGTATTCATCCCGCCTACCCCAGTAGCCCGCTCGCAGAGGGCCGGACAAGCGGCCAGCGACGACATTGTGTGTCCGGTTCCAGGGGTGGTGATTGCTGTCCACGTCGCCGCAGATGACGTTGTGGAGGCCGGTCAGGACTTGGTGATAATCGAGTCCATGAAAACCGAGCAGATCGTTAAATCCCCTCGGCAGGGCACGGTCCAACGAGTGTCGGTACAAGAGGGGGACCGTGTTGACCGCGGCATGCGCTTGGTGGTTTTGGTTCCACTCTCAGAAGAGTAAGGTTTCGGCCAGATTAGGCTTAATCCTGGATATTTGCCCTTGCCAAATTTGACCCCCGAATCTTTATGGCGGCAGAAGAGGTTAGACAAAAATAAAACCAGGGCCATATGGCCCTGGTTTAGCTTTGAATTTTGGCAGGAGCGGGAGGATTCGAACCCCCGGCCACTGGTTTTGGAGACCAGCGCTCTGGCCAGACTGAGCTACGCTCCTGCGATATGTGGCGTCCATATGATGTGACGCCGATTCTATTGTGCAGCGGCTTTTGGGATTGGCGCCACCACCGGATGTTAAATGGTGCCCTTGGAGGGATTCGAACCCCCGACGCGCGACTTAGGACGCCGCCGCTCTATCCTCTGAGCTACAAGGGCATTATGGTGGAGATAGAGGGACTCGAACCCTCGGCCTCGGCATTGCGAACGCCGCGCTCTCCCAACTGAGCTATATCCCCATGCCAACCCAAGAGACTTGCCCAATTGGGCTCGCACCAAGGTTCGTCCTGGTCTTCCCTACGCGTCTGGGAGCCACTCTGAATCGTAAGGCCACTGCCGAACCACTGTCAAGCGGTTAGCGCCTGCAAACGCCCTGCTGGTCGTACTTTTCAGACGGCTATACCCGTTTTAATAATCAACGCCGTTGACGCTCATTTGTGCCGCTGCTAGAGTGAACCCGAATCTTGTAACCTAGATTCGGTCTTCAGACAGCTGAAACCAGCCTAACAGCCCGAAGGGAGTGAGCCCATGACATCGACCAAGAAAGACCCCATTTTGGTGGTGGTCCAACTGACCGGCGGCAGCGATTACATGAACATGGTGGTTCCATACGCCGACCCCCTTTACTACGATAATCGTCCCACCGTGGGCATTCCCGCTGAGGATGTGCTGCCAATCAACGACCAGTTTGGGTTCAACCCTAACTTGGGCGCTTTCAAGAACCTCTACGACCAGGGCGAAGTCGCGGTCATCAACGGGGTGGGCTATCCCAACCCAAACCGCTCCCATTTCAGGGCCATGGACATCTGGCACACCTGTGAGCCGGAGAAGATCGCCATGGAAGGTTGGCTAGGTCGGGTGATTCGAGACATTGACCCACACGGCGAAAACGTACTGACCGGGGTGAACTTTGGTCGCGGTCTGCCCCGGGCGTTGGCTTTGACCGGCGTTCCCGTGGCATCGGTTGCGGTGTTGGAAGGCTACGGTGTCCTCACAGGCATCCAAGGCCAAGAACAACGTGCCCGCGCTCTGGACGTGTTTGAAAGGATGTACTCGCCAGCCATAGGCACCGGAGCGGCGATGGACTACCTGGGACGCACCGGCCTGGACGCGCTGAAAGGCGCCGACATTCTAAAGACCGCGGCTGATAGCTATTCATCCACTGTGGAATACGCCTCTACTGGCATCTCCCAGAGTCTCCGCGGTATGGCCCAAGTAATCTTCAAAGGACTGGGCACTCGAGTGCTTTACACGTCCCAGGGCGGCTATGACACTCACGCCAACCAGGTGCCGGTGCAGACTCCGCTCCTCAGCGACCTTTCGGCTGGCATTGAAGATTTCTTCACCGATTTGAAAGAACACGACGCTGCCGACAATGTCATGATGCTGGTCTTCACCGAGTTTGGACGCCGGGTCAAAGACAATGGCTCCGGATCAGACCACGGCTCCGGCGGCGGATGCTACATCATCGGTCAACCCGTGAAGGGTGGTATGTACGGCGAGTACCCGTCGCTTAAAGAAGTCGACCAACTGGACGGCGACCTGCACTTTAATTTGGACTACCGCAGTGTTTATTCCACCATTGTCGAGAAATGGATGGACCTCGATGCCAAGTCCACGGTGGGTGGCAACTACGAACACCTCAGCTTTGTTTAATTGGTCCGGTAAACGAACTCAATCGAGACAACCAAAACGAACCAGGTGAGGCTGACATGAAGATTGGTATTGGCTTGCCCGGCGCCATCCCCGGCGTTAAAGGTGATTTCATTATGGAATGGGCCCAGCGGGCCGAGGCTGGCCCTTTCTCTACGCTGGGGACCATTGATCGCATTGTTTACCAGAACTTTGAGCCCTTCATCATGCTGGCGGCCGCTGCAGCGGTAACCACCCGAATCAGACTCATGACCGGCGTGATGCTGGCCCCGCTCCGCAATGAAGGCGTTCTGGCCAAGCAGGCTGCCAGTTTGGACGCCATTTCCAACGGTCGTCTAACCCTGGGATTTGGCGTGGGTCGCCGTCCGGACGACTACAAAGCCGCACCCGCCAAATACAGCAACCGTGGTCGCCGATTTGAAGACCAGATTGCAACGATGAAACGCATCTGGTCTGGGGAAGACCTCGACCCGGAAAATGGTGTTGGCCCTGTGGGTCCTCCGCCGGTCCAGGCCGGCGGACCGGAGATTCTTATTGGCGGCGGAACGCCCCAATCCATCGCCCGGGCCGGAAGGTTGGCCGATGGCTTCCTTGCTGCTGGAACCCAACCCGATGCTGTTGAAGCTTCCTATAAGATGGCAGTCGAGGCCTGGGAGACCGCAGGCAAACCCGGCAAGCCCCGGTTGGCTGCCGTGTGTTCTTACGCCCTTGGTCCCAATGCCGCCGACGTTGTTGGTGGCTATATCAGGCATTATTATTCGTTCTTGGGCCCGGTGGCTGATCAGATGGCCGAGAACGCTGTGTCCTCAACCGAGGCCGTCAAAGGGATGATTCAGGATTTGGAAGGCATCGGTATGGATGAATTGGTCTTTTTGCCTACCGCTGCTGATCTGGGCCAACTGGACCGGCTGGCAGATATAGTCGGTTAATCCGCCCTGCCACCGAATCAACAAGCTAATTACGTTTGAAAATACAAGGGAGAAATAACGATGGAAAACAACAATGAAATTGCAGTCTTTGGTGGGGGGTGCTTCTGGTGCACTGAAGCCGTTTTCCTAGAGATTAAAGGTGTAAAGGCTGTGGCCTCTGGGTATTCTGGTGGGCACGTGGTCAACCCGAACTACTACCAGGTTTGTGAAGAGACCACCGGTCACGCGGAAGTGGTGCGAATCGAGTTTGACCCATCTGAGATTTCCTTCAAGGAAATGCTCGAGGTTTTCTTCGCTTCTCATGACCCAACCACCCTCAACTACCAGGGCGCGGACAGAGGCGCTCGTTACCGCTCGGTGGTCCTCCACACCACCGACGCCCAGCGCGATGAGACCGCCGAATATATTAAAGAGCTGGACGCCGAGGGTTCTCAGCCGGGGCCAGTGGTCACAGAGATTTCCCCATTTGAAGTGTTCTACGAGTCCGAACCGGAGCACCGGCAGTTCTACCAGAACAACCCAGGCAGCATGTACTGCCAGGTGGTCATTAGCCCCAAGGTTGCCAAGATTCGCCAGAAGTTTGCCAAGAGCCTGCGCTAAGAGCAGGCTTTTGGTCTCACTGGGCGGAGAGCAATCTTTGCTGGAACACGATTTTAATTTCTCTTTGATCGGGATGGTTCACCACGAAAAAAAATAGAACGAAAACCTTGCCCATCCTCGCGCTTTTTATTGCCTTGATATTGTCAGCCTGCGGGGGTGGAGCAGAAGCAACTTTGGTCCCCACTGAGCCTGCTGCGCCGACGCAAATACCGATCCCAACAGCCGCACCAACAGACCTGGTTCCGGCAGAACTGCTGGAAGACATCAAGACTGCCATGGCCGAGTTGGGAAGCTATTCTTTGGACGGAACGTTGGTTATCAAAACCACGAAAGATGCTGATAACCACCTGATCTTGATGGAGATGTCGGGCGGTGGTTACGTGGACGGTGATAACCAGGTTACGGTTGCGATGGATATTGCCACCGAGGGATTCGTCGGCAAGGTAACGACTGAAACGCGCCAGATCTCGGGCTTCACCTACGCCAAGAATCCACTCACTGAAGAGTGGTCAAAAGGCGATGAAGGTGACAGTTCGGAGACCGAAGACTTTGTTCCTGCGGCAATGGTTGCTATAGAGGCAGTTCAGGAAGTGCTAGACGGCCTGCCGGTATACCGCGTTACCGGTACTGTGCCGGACGAGCCGGAGAATGAACTGATGATCCTGTGGGTAAGCATTGAAGACCTGATGGTGCGTCAAATTAGACAGGAAGGGCATGTTCCCGCAGCGGATTACGCCAATTTTGGGATTGGGGAACTTGAGGTCCTTTATCAAAGTTTTGTGACCCGTCTGAGTAACTTGAACGGGTCAGTTCAGGTAACATTGCCTCCGGTCACAGCGCCGCCAACCGATCAAGTAACACAGCCGGCCAAGCAATGGGCTGAGCCCCCGGCAATGATTATTGATAACACGGCTACCTATGTGGCTACCATGCGCACCAATATGGGCGACGTGACCATTGAGCTATTTGCCAGTGAGGCCCCGGAGACGGTGAACAGCTTCGTATTTTTGGCGACTGAAGGCTTCTATGACGGTGTGATATTCCACCGAGTTATTCAAAACTTCATGATTCAGGGTGGAGATCCCGAGGGAATTGGCAGCGGCGGGGCAGGTTATTCCTTCAATGACGAGTTCGATTCCCCTCTAGTGTTTGATCGGGCCGGCATATTGGCCATGGCCAACTCGGGCCCCAATACCAACAGCAGCCAGTTCTTCATCACCACCGTTCCCACGCCTCACCTGAACGGAGCGCACACCATATTTGGCCAAGTTATTGAGGGTCAGGACGTGGTGGATGCTATCTCAATGGTGGCAACTGTAGCGGGCAGCCGCCCAGCAGAATCGGTGGTTATCCTGGGCGTAGATATTACGCAGTAACAAAGGCGAAGCGACGGGCGAACGATAAAACTTTAGAGATTGGAGGCTTAATCATGCCATTTGGAGGCAATGATTGGCTGGCATTGACGGAAGAACCTACTCTGGAGCCGGAGATACCCATCTGTGATCCCCACCATCACCTGTGGGATCGACGCCCGGCGCGAATCCCCTACCAGAATTATCTGTTGAGCGAACTGTATGACGACCTAAACAGCGGGCACAACGTGGTGTCCACTGTGTTCGTTGAGACCAACGCCATGTATCGCACGGACGGACCGGAAGAGATGCGCCCGGTGGGGGAGGTTGAGTTCGTCCAGGGTCTGGCGGCCGCCGCAGCTACAGGACTCTACGGACCAGCCAAGGCAGCAGCTTCGATTGTCGGGCACGCCAACTTGCACTTAGGTGACGCCGTTGAGCCGGTACTGGAGGCGTTGCAGGCGGCCAGCCCACAGAGGTTTCGAGGTATCCGACACGGCCTCACGTACGATGACCACCCGGATATTGGCAGCAACCGCTGGAATCGAAAAGAACAGCTGGGCGAAGAGGACTTTAGGGCAGGGGCCAGGGTTCTTGCCCAGATGGGGTTATCCTTTGATGCTTGGATGTATTTCCACCAACTGCCAGAGTTGGTGTCGTTTGCCCAGGCCATCCCAGAACTGCCAATAATCCTGAACCACATCGGCGGTGTGCTGGGTACTGGCCCCTATTCCAATCTTGAAAAAGATGTCATTCCCGTTTGGAAGAAGAACTTGGCGGAGGTGGCCAAGTGCCCCAACGTCACGGTGAAGCTTGGCGGTATTGGGCAACCTCGGACCGGCTACGACTGGTCCGCTCGGGAGAAGCCAATTGGCTCTGAAGAACTAGCCGGATTGATGGCGCCGTTCATGAATTATGCGATTGAGCAGTTTGGACCAGACCGGGGCATGATAGAGAGTAACTTCCCGCCCGACAAAGTCGGTCATTCCTACAACATCCTCTACAATGCGTTCAAGCGACTGACCAAAGGCTACTGCGCAAGCGAGCGGGCAGACATGTTCCGTGGCACCGCTGAGCGGGTGTACCGGGTCGAATACTAGGCATGATGCCGCCTACATATTGGTTTTCCTTCCACCGGCTATCGGCAAAAAGTGGTATGTACTCGGGACGTGGTTTGACGGCGGCCAGCTCGCCATCACCGATACCTATATTACTGACGCAGACCAAATCTGATTTGCTCAGATAGTTGGTTGGGCATAATATAATCGTCGTAAATCTTCCGAGCAAATACAAAGCGATCCGACAGTTGCTGGGTTTGAAATGCCGATAACCTTCAACATTGAAAATTACGCCGTTGCCTTCTTAAGCGCGAGATTGTGGGTTCAAATTCCTGAGGGAATTCACGACTCAGCAACCCCTCCTAAAAAGCTGGCTACTGAGCGTCGTTAGCTGTACGCTACCGCCAACGCCTATTGGAGGTAACCCATGACGCAGCAAGATTCCGTACGCAGATTTCCCACTGTGGGAGATGGAAGCGGAGTGACATCCGGACCACAGTTCTATCGGGAAGAGCTTGCTCTTTCCTTCCGCAATCGGGGAATGCCCACTGAAGGCCTGCGCTACGACGTGACGCCCACGGGTATGCACTACCTTCTGATTCACTGGGATATCCCTGATGTGGACATGAGCGCGTGGAAACTCAACATTGGCGGCCTTGTCGGCCAGCCAACCAGCCTGACTCTCGAGGACATCAAGGCCCTGCCATCGAGAACCGAGCTTGTCACTATGGAGTGCGCCGGCAACGGACGGGCCCTGTTTTCACCTCGGTTGGTTTCCCAGCCGTGGCTCCTGGAAGCCATTGGCACGTCTGAGTGGACCGGGACGCCGCTGAAAGGCGTATTGGAGGCCGCCGGACTGCAGAGTGAGGCCGTCGAGATACTATTTACCGGGTCCGATCAGGGAGTGCAGGGAGAAGAGGTCCAGTTTTATCAACGAAGTCTCACCGTCGAAGAGGCGACCAGAGACGAGGTGATGCTGGTTTATGAGATGAACGGAAGGCCCCTCGAACCCCAACATGGTTACCCGGTGCGTCTGATAGTTCCTGGTTGGTACGGTATGACTAGCGTGAAATGGCTGGGGAGCATCGAGGCCGTCGGCGAACCGTTCAACGGATTCCAGATGGCTTCGTACCGCTACCGCCAAACGGCCGATGACCCAGGCGATCCAGTTGACATCATTCGGGTCAGGGCGCTGATGGTCCCGCCAGGTATCCCGGACTTCTTGACCCGCACCCGGCTACTCAGTGCTGGACCGGTGACCCTGACTGGACGCGCGTGGGTCGGGCGGGCGGGGATATCACGGGTGGAGATCAGCACCGACGGCGGCTCGAGCTGGTTCAACGCCCAGCTCGGCCCTCAGCCGTCGCAATTCGCCTGGCACGGCTGGACCGCTGATTGGGATGCCACAACCGGTCGGCACACCCTGATGGTCCGGGCCACTGACACCAACGGCGACCGCCAGCCGGTGGGACCCGAGTGGAACATCCAAGGTATGGGCAACAACATGGCCCAAACAGTGGATGTGATAGTGGAGGCCGGAGCTGTTAGCTAACAGCTTTTTCATCCCTCTTTTGTAGAGGATGACCGAGGGGGTTTTTGCGGACTATAGGCAAATCCATCCATTGTCGTTCCGAGGAGTGCCGTAGCAAACAACACTTAGCTAGGCCCTTCCTTTCACTCAGTACGAGCGGGTTGTGGAGAGATTTATCTCGCGGTCATTCCGTCATTCCAGCGAAAGCTGGAATCCAGATTGTTTGGGATGAGCAAACGTGGATGCGCAGAATGGCTGGGTGACAAGATCGAGATACAAAAAGAAAGGGCGTCCCGATTAATCGAGACGCCCTTTCTTTTATTAGTCTGATAGGTTGCAGGCTTAGAGCGGCAATGCCACTGTCTGTCCGGTCTGGGCGCTGCGGGTTACGGCCTCGGTGAATTCCATGTAGTGGAGGCCCACCTCAAATGGTGTGCGGGTAATCTTTTCAGTGCCGCGAATGGCGTTGCAGAACTCTTCCTCCACCCGCCAGATTGCTCGATTCTCTTCAGGGTTGGGAATCTCAGCGAGCTTGTCGTCGCCGCGTTTGCCTCCGTAAACGTTTTGTGCGCCGTCTACGTGCAGGGTCCCTTCACTGCCGTAGATCCAGACGCCGTTTCCGGAAGAAAGGCCGGTCACCGCGCTGAACTGCATGTTGGCCTGGGCGCCATTAGCTAGTTCAGCAATGACATTTACATGATCCGGAATGCTGATGTCAACCATTTGGCCGTCCTCGTCCTTTCGCTTGTTGACGTTAATCGACGTCATCGCAGAGACCTTGGTGGCACGACCAACCCAGCGAATCATGGCTTCGTACCAAATGCCCATGTTCAGGATGTTGAAGCCACTTAGGTCGCGGTCGTTGCGCCAATGCATCTCTCCGCCCTGGTTCATGAAGGTGTTTCCCAGGGACTGTACGTTCACGCCAATGATGTCTCCGATGTAGCCCTCAGCAATCTTGCCTTGGAGCAGGCGGTCGATCTTGAAGGTCAGCGGTGATGGGACAATCTGAGTGACCAGGTCTGGTCGTTCCCGCGAGGCGTCCAGCATCTCCTGGGCTTCGGCGGCGGTGGTGGCCATACGTGCCTCGCAGAGCACGTGTTTTCCGGCTTCCAGGGATGCTAAAACTAGGGTGCGGTGCATGTAGGGCCAGGTGCCGATGCAGATGGCATCTATGCTGGGGTCTTCCAGCAGCTCCTGCCAGTTGTCATAGACGCCGGAGATGTTGAACTGGTCGGCCACTGCCTGGCTGGAGCCGCGGCTCCGGTTGGCCACGGCGGCAATCTCAAGGCCGTCTACCTTCTGAAAGCCGGGGATGTGTCGGTCTCGAGTGTTTTTGCCGGCGCCAATGAGGCCGAGCCTGATTCCTTCTGAAGCCATGGTTATTCTTCCTGTGATTTACAAAGTTTTAAAGTATTGCCTAAAGGGGCAGGTATACCGTTTGGCCCGACTGGGCACTGCGAGTGACTGCCTCGGTGAATTCCATGTACTGCACTCCAACATCAAATGGCGTGTGAGTCACTGGCTTGGTGCCACGGATCGAATTGATAAAGTCTTTCTCCACGTCCCATTTACCACGCTTGTCGTCGGCAATGGGATGCTCTTTGAATTCAGTGTCTCCGGGTTTGCCAATCCAGACTTTATCGAAGGGCGGCCCTTCGAGTCTAATGGTGCCTTCACTGCCAAAGATCCATAGTTCAGAGCCGGTCTGCATACCGGTGATGGTGCTCCAACTGAGGTCAGCCTGGACCCCGGCGGCGAACTCGCACAGCACGTTCACGTGGTCGGGAATGGTGACGCCGCGCATGATCCCGTCATCGTCCTTGCGTTGGTTGGTGAAGACGTGGGTCATGGCCATAACCTTGGTGGCTGGGCCAACGTAGCGCATAATCGCCTCGTACCAGATGCCCATGCCCATGATGTTATAGCCGCTGAGCAGCCGGTTCTGCCGCCAGTGGAGCGGGCCTTCTGTGTTCATAAAAGTGTCGGACCGGTCGGCTCGGCCGTGGTAGTCGCAGACCCGTAGTCGCAGGGCCAATAGCCGCCCTAGCTCCCCGCTGGCGATCAGGTCCTGAACGGTCTGGTCAACTTGCAGGGTCTGGGGTGCTGGCACTATCTGGGTGATTAGATGCGGGAACTGGCGGGAGGCATCCAACATCTCCTGGGCCTCTTGGGCGTTCATGGCCATGCGGGCTTCCGTAAGAACGTGTTTGTTGTTCTCCAGGGCGGCTAGCACCAGGGTGTTGTGCATGTTGGGCCAGGTGCCGACGCAGATAGCGTCGATGTCGTCGGCCTCCATCAGATCCAACCAGTTGTCGTACACTGTTGGTATCTCGTACTCGCTGGCGATGGCCTCACCGGATGCTCGGCTGCGGTTGGCTACGGCCACTATCTCAACGCCTTCCTGTTCTCGAAGGCCAGGTATATGCCTGAGGCGGGTGTTGGCGCCGGCTCCAATGAGCCCAACGCGAATTATTCCATTCTCCATAGTTACCCTCATCGGCGCTGCAGGTGCATCGCGGTTATCAATCTGATTTTGAATTCGACTAATTCTAGGTTAGAGGTTGGGTTTAGTCCATAGTCTTGGCGGCAGACTGGAAGCGTCACGACTAACTACGTGGAAGATGCGCAGCCTCGTAATTCTGAGTGAAGCGAAGAATCTCGTTACTGGTAATGAGACCTTTCACCTTATTCAGAGTGACAACTAAACAGAGGGTTGCCTTGAAGTCTGGTTCAGGCGAACCGGTTTAGACTGCAGTGGAGATCGGGGATAAGATAACTGGCGTTGCTGAAATTGATGAAACGAGGCATTTGGCAGTGTTTTTCGGCTCTTTACTACAGGGCTTTATAAATATTCCCTTCTCGGCCCGGTTTCGGGTTGAGGGAGATAGCATGTTGCCTACGTTGTGCGATGGAGAATCGGTCTTGGTGGTGCGGCCAGGGAGCCGGAGGACTAGGATTAACCGGGGAGATCTGGTTATTTTTGAGCACCCCAATGGCCAGGGCGGGGTATACATCAAAAGGGTTGTAGGGCTGCCGGGTGAAGACATTAAGATTGCCGGGGGCTGGGTGTTTTGGGATGGCAATCTACTTGGGGAGGATTATATACAGAGCGGGCCGATAGTGGACGCCTCAAGGGCGGATACCAAGGAGTGGTTCAACGGGCCGGACGAGTACTTTTTGCTGGGGGACAACCGAGGGGACAGCCACGACAGCCGAGCCTTTGGGCCGTTGGCCGGAGATCAGATCAAGGGAAGAGCCTGGGTTCGGTGTTGGCCGCTATCGCGATTATGGCCAATAGGTTGACCTTAGAGCACCCAGATATTGCCCACCTGCATGACTACGTCAACGTTGAAGATGCTCTCGGCGGGCCAGCCGGTCATCTTGATCCAGTCTTCAAAATGCTCCTGTTCTACAGCTTCGCATTCTGTGACGATCTTGCCACGTTTCAGATCGCCGTAGACTTTCAAAATGGTGGTGCGGCGGTCTGGCCGCCATTTGCTAACGGCGCTGAGTTTTTCCCGGAATTGGTCTTCCGTTAGTCCGGAAACATTGTGTATTGCTAAAAATCGGGCCATGTCGGTCCTTACCTCATTAATAAAGCTGATAGCTGAATGCTGTCGGCTGTCAGCTCGTTAGTCCGTTAGGTGCCTTTTAGTCTTTGGGGGCTACGAAGGGATAGGGAATATCCGCTCCGCCTTTCAATGGCAACACCACAGTGGCGCTACCGGGCATGCTTTCCACACCGTCCTGGGTCTTCATGCCCAGATCCATCTCAATGAAACCCATGCCTTCCTTTTCGTACTTGTTGGTCACTATGGCCCAGACAATCAATGTGTCGCCGGGAACAAGCATGGCACGATGCTCAAAAGCGGCCTTCCAGGGCCAGCCTTTGGGCAGGGTGAAGTCCTTCAAGAACTGGGGCACCACGCTCTGTTTCCAAGATCCGTGAATCAAGATGCTGGGGTTCTTATCGTGGTTTAGGCCAAAATCCAAATCGTAGTGGATTCGGTGGAAGTTCTCGATGGCCGCACTCCAGCGGAAAAGGTGAGTGGGAGTGGGCGCGTAGATGTACTTGGGCAGTTCATCGCCCACGTTCACATCTTCGTAGTAGGTCTGAGTTTTGTTTCGCAACTCATCGGCGGTGGGCCGTTCGTTGTGGGCCTGAATCTCTGCAGGCGTCATCTTTAGTAGGGCTTCTAATGGGGCGCTCATTGGGACAACCTCAAGCGGTTATTTATTACGAGTTAACGACGAATAGAGGACTGCCGAGTGATACAGAGCAGGTCCTTATTCTGGTTGGTGTAGGTAATCTCACGGGTGATAATCAAGAAGGCTTTGCCGTCTCGTCCTACGCGTTCTCGAATGTCGTGATAGCGGTTCTGGAAGAAAATGACATCGCCAATATTTGGGTATTGGTAGACCTCAATCTCGTTGCCCGCGTTCAGAGTCCGCACCAGGTGGGTGGGGATCGACGGCAGTTCGCCGGGGCGCTTCACAGAGCCGATGCCGTCGGACATGGGGTTTTCTTTGAAAGCCTCAGTGATGGCGTCTTCCGCTTCAGGGCGGATACGCTGGGTCATGTAGCTGACCATGATGGGCGGAACGATGATGGCACCGTAATGTGTGCTTTTGGCAAAGTCTTCGTCCCAGTACCGGGGGTCTGGGTCCATTACGGCTTGGGTGAATCTCCGCAGATACTCAACGTCCACAGTTCCCCAGGACTCGATCAACTCGCCTTCAACGCCAATCATGGCTTTTACTTCTGGCGTGAGGACCGACTGTGTGTCGGGTTGGGCCTCCTGAGTCATAGCTGTTTTCCTCCGGTGATTTGACGCCCTCAGCCTACCTCAGCCCCCCATATTCGTCAACAAACCTGAACTGCACGCATTTGTAAGGGCGTGATAAACCCGCGTGAATTAGCCGGTTGAAACGCCATTCGTTGAGGCTCAGGGACACCGTTTCTGCTTGTGGATTTTATGTCTCTGGGATAACATGGCTGTCGGGCTTTGAAGCTAATTTATCACTGGATTTAAAGCCGGATTCGCATTACAAAATTCAGAAAAAGCAGGGAAATCTGGGGAACAAATCAGCGTGTCGCCGCCCGAGCCAACGACTAACCGACATCCGTTATTTCATTGTGGTGTTGGTTTTAGTTCTGACGTCGGTGACCGTCGCCTGCGGGACCCCCACGACAGCCACGCCGGCAACCAGTCCCACCCAGGTTCCGACAGGAACCGCGATAGAGACTCCTCCAACGGCCACTCCCGCACAGGCTAAGACTCCCAGTATGGGCCCTCTGGTCCGAGTGGAAGATTTGGTCTTCCCGGTTGAATTGGCGGACACCCCTGACAAGCGTATCAGAGGGCTTTCCGGGCGTGTTTCGTTGGAATCTGGCACAGGCATGTTGTTCATCTTTGAAAAGCCAGAACGGTTTCGTTTCTGGATGCGGGAAATGGAGATAACCCTGGATATAGTCTGGATCGGTTCCAACTGTGAGGTTGTGGACGTTTCAGAAAATGTTCCCTTCCCTGATCCTGAAACCCCACTGGACGAACTGCCCAGGTTCTCCCCTGAGTCGCGGGCCAAGTTCGTCTTGGAGATAAACGGCGGCGAGGCGGCGGAGTCGGGCTTGGGTGTTGGCGACGCAGTGGAATTTTTGAGCGATATAGCGCGCAAGTACGATTGCTAGCCTGAAAAATAATTAATAAAACCCTATAAATAGAAAGAGCGAGGGACCCTACAGATGGACATCCTGGTTTCCGGATCAATGGCCTACGACCGCATCATGGATTTTGACGGCATGTTCTCCGACCACATCCTGCCCGACCAGTTGGACAATATCAATGTGAGTTTTACGGTGAACAGCCTCACAGAGAATTTTGGCGGCACGGCGGGTAACATCGCCTACTCACTATCACTCTTGGGCGAGAAGCCGCGCATTTTGGCCACCATTGGGCAGGACTACCACCGCTACTTTGAGTGGCTAGAGAAGATTGGCGTATCTACAGCGGATATCCGCATTGTGGAAGAAGAACTGACCGCCGGAGCCTATATCACCTCTGACACTCGTAGCAACCAGATAACCGGTTTCAACCCCGGCGCAATGAAACAGCAGTCCGGCTTCAATTTTGACTCGGTCGAGCCAAAGGACTGTTTGGCGATAGTGTCGCCGGGCAACCTGGGGGACATGACCGATTACACCGTCGAGCATGAAAAGCGCGGCATCTACTCCATCTTCGATCCCGGCCAGTCCCTGCCAGCCTGGGGGGCAGAAGCTCTAGTTACGGCCATCAGCCAGTCTAAGATGCTGGTCTGCAACGACTATGAGATGGAGATGATCTCCAACACTACCGGCAAGACACGCGCCCAGGTGGCTGAGACCGTGGAAACTATTGTGGTCACCAAGGGCGGCGATGGCTCCGACATCATCACCACCGCTGGCACTGTTACAGTTCCAGTGGTGCCTGCTGACGACGCCGTGGATCCAACGGGAGCTGGAGACGCCTTTAGGGGCGGCCTGATCAAGGGATTGGTTGGTAACCTGCCCATCGAGCGGGCAGTGCAGATGGGCAACGTGGCGGGCCATTACGCGGTACGCATCCTCGGTACCCAGCAGCACAGTTTCACCATTGATGAGTTCAACGCCAAATTGACGGAGAACTTTGGGAGCTAAACGGCAATTGCCTAGGCTGTCGTCGTCGGCTACAATCCAGCCGATTTAATCGGCTGAATCTAGCTAATAAAAGCATAACGAGCGTATTTTGACATCCACTCAATCGCCCCAGACCTCTCCATTACCCACGCCGATGTCCCACGGACCGCTGGACGGTGTGAAAGTTCTGGATTTGAGCGAAGATATCGCCGGGTCGTTCTGCGGTCGGCTGATGGCCGACTATGGCGCCGACGTCCTCAAGATCGAGCCACCGACCGGCGCTTCATTGCGTCGGATGGGCCCCTTCTTCGGTGACGACCCGCACCCGGAAAAAAGCCTGTTCTACCTTCTGATGAACCTGAACAAGAAGGGTGCAACGCTGAATCTAGAAACAGTTACTGGGCGGAACATTCTGAGATGTTTAGTGCCCCACGTGGATGTGGTCATAGAGTCCTATAGGCCTGGCTATTTGGCTGACTTGGGTGTTGGCTACGAGGACCTTCAGAAAGAAAACCCCGCCCTGATAATGACCTCCATTACTCCTTTTGGTCAGACTGGCCCCTACAGCCAGTACAAGGGCGAGGAAGTGGTCAATTACGCCATGGGGTTGATCATGAGCATCAGCGGAGTACAGGGCAAGGAACCGCTGAAGCATGGTGGCTTCCAGGCTCAATACGAAGGCGGCCTCAACGGCGCAGCCTCAACTTCCATTGCCCTGTTTTTGGCCGGTGAGATTGGCGAGGGTCAGCACATTGATGTGTCGATAACTGAATGCGTTGCCTCCAGCGCCATGGCCACCCAAACCATGTATCCCTTTATCGGTGGGACGTTGCCCCGACAACCGGCCACGGGAAGCAACTTTGGCCACCCAATGCCTTGCAAAGATGGCTGGATCATCGTCCAGACAGGCGGTGGGGCCAGCTGGGCAGATATCGCAAATTTCTTCGGCGACCCGGAACTGCTGGAACCAAAGTTCGCCGATCCGGCCCAGCGGTTGAGAAACACCGCAGAGATGGACCAGGTAGTCCTTGAGTCGATCAAAGAACGTGGCAAATGGGACCTATTCACCAAGGCCGCCGAAGCGCGGATGCTGTTCGGACTGGTGCAGACGCCTTCGGAATTATTGGAATGCCCGCAACTGGAGTCGCGGAATTTCTACCGAGAGATAGAGCACCCAGTCATCGGCAAGGTCAAAGTGCCAGCGGTGCTCTTTAACCTAAGCCTGACCCCGTACCAATTCCTGCGACCAGCCCCCCTCTTGGGTCAGCACAATGCAGAGATCTACGTAGACGGCCTGGAATACAGTTCTGAGGACTACGTCCGGCTGAGACAACTAAACGTTATCTAATCGTAGAAATAAGTCTTAACCTAACTGGTCCTTCGACAAGCTCACCACGAACGGAACCAGGCAGGGCAGTATTAAATATTCCGTTCGTCCTGAGCGCGTCGAAGGACCAGCATCAGTCAAGCAACAGCCGGAACCAACACCCGGAACCAGCAAAAGGAAAACAAGATGGCCCGCTTACCATTGGAAGGCATCAGAATAATCGACTCCACCTACGTGTTCGCGCTGCCCTACGCTGGTGGCTTGCTGGCTGACTTTGGCGCGGAAGTCATCAAGGTGGAGGGACCGGGGCGACCCGATGTGACTCGCACCGGCGGTTATGCTGGGGCCTTCCCGGAGAACGACCTAGGCGACGACTGGTGGAACCGCCCATCCACCTACAACCTGATTCACCGTGGCAAGCGTTCCATAACCTTGGATATGACCGACTCCCGGGGGCGCGACTATTTTAGGGACCTAATCAAGATCAGCGACGTTGTGATGGAGAACTTCACCCCCAGGGTGATGCGCAGTTGGGATCTGGACTATCCCAACATGAAGAAAATCAAGCCAGACATAATCATGGTTTCCAATACCGGCTACGGGCACGGCGACGGCCCCTACTCCAGTTACCCGGCCCAGGCTACCACCCAGGAAGCGACCCATGGCCATTGCTGGATCACGGGACACGTGGGCGAAGGTCCCGCCAAGGCCGGCGCATCCTTCGTTGATTTTCTATCCACCTGGACGGCGCTCTTTGCCATTGGTTCCGCTCTGCGCTACCGAAACAAGACCGGGCAGGGACAGTGGGCTGATTTGGGCATGTACCAGTCGGGCGTCATGTTCATGTCGGAGTACATCATGGACGCCCAGGTGAACGGCCGAGAAGGCGGACGCATGGGCAACCGCCACCCTTACCGTGCGCCCCAGGGTTGCTATCCAGCCTTGGGCGATGACCGGTGGATCACTTTGTCCGTGGGTGATGACCAGGGCTGGGCTGATCTGTGCCAACTGATGGGGAAGCCAGAACTGAGCAAGGATCCGGATTTTGCCGACCTGCTCTCCCGCCAGAAGAACCACGACAAGATAGACGAGATAATCGGACAATGGACCATCGGTGTTGACCGGTACGAACTGATGCACTCGCTCCAGGGCGTCGGCATTCCGGCAGGGCCAGTGCTGAATAGCAAGGACGTACACTACGACCCCCAGTTCAAGAGTCGAGGCTTCTTGGAGCGGGTGGATTATCCTAAAGAGCGTCAGATGGGATCAAGGTTATTCATTGGCAGGCCGTACAAGTTCTCCAACAGCCCCTTGGCCATCCAGGGGCCGTCTCCCACATTTGGACAGCACAATGAAGACATTCTGCAGGGTTTGCTTGGTGTGAATGGTGAGACCTACGAGAGCTTGGTTAAGGATGCTGTAATCGCCACAGTGCCCACGACTGGAGAGGCCGCACCGCGAATACCGCAGGAAGAAGCGTTGCAACGCGGTCGGTTGGCTGACTGGGACCCGGACTACCTACAAAACCTGGGTCTGGTATAGCTTCGGCCAAATTTCCTTGACACCCTCAAAAGCCCAAGACTAAGCTAGTCATGGCATTGCGCGCTGCGCATTTGCTATTTACCGGGCCCGTAGCTCACTGGTAGAGCAGACGGCTCATAACCGTCTGGTAGTTGGTTCGATCCCAACCGGGCCCACCACTTTTCCCTTCTTTGTCTTTTCGCCCCTACTTCCGCGACAGCGTAAACAGCTTGGTGGCTATAATCTCGGCTCAGACTAGCCAGATGCCTATGAACAACCGCTGGAACACACCGTATAAGTCTTCGTTTCCAACTACTTTCGCGATCAAGAACCACGACAGGAATCCCCCAAGGACTGCGAAACGGAAGATTCTCGAGTAGGTGTATACCGAACTCCAGTCGGGGTCTCCTTCTAGACTCCGCCTTAAAGTTGTTCGTGGAACGAGGCTATTACGGCGTCGGTATGGAAGAGGTTGCCCGGGCTGTTGGTGTCTCCAGACAGGCAATCTACCTGCACTTCAAGTCCAAGTCGGAACTCGTCGTGGCCATGGCTGAATACGCGTACGAACTGATTAACGTGCCGCAGTTGATTCAACGAAGAGAAGGGGCCGCCACTGAGATTGAGGCCCTAGACTTGGGCGTCCGGGCTTACGGGATCATCGAGCCCCAGATTTACGATGCCATGCGGATTGTCTACTCTGCCAGGCAGTCAGATGAAGCCGCGGAGGCGGTCTGGCAGGATCGGATGGCCTATTTCAGCGTGAATGCCCGGCGGCTGATAGAACGCCTCGAAGAAGAAGGGAGTCTGACGGAAGGATGGACCGTGGATGAAGCGACAGACTTTGCCTGGGGTGTCCTCTCGGTCCACACCTACGAGAATTTGGTGGTCCAACGGGGCTGGACGATTGACCAGTTCGTGAGCCGCCTTGGCGCCATGCTACGCAGTGTGTTGGTAGCGGAGAAAGACGATCCAAAAGAATGACCGTTTTTTAGCCATACAGTGATTTGGAAGTGGGCGTGATAAGCTTTAAATCACCATTAGCTCAAAGCTATGCCTGTGCAAACCGAATAGTTTAGACGGCTATTAACCACCCATTAAGGTATCACATATGAGAACCGTAGCTGCGCTTATTTTTGAGGGCATGGCCCCTTTGGACTTATTTGGCCCGATACAAGTCTTCAACTCGTCTTGCACGCCGCGAGAAGAAGACGGCACCAAGCCGGACACAACCAAACCCCTTTATAAAGTGATCTTCATCGGCCGGGAGAAAGGTCTGGTGGCCACTGGCCCCGGTGGCGCTGGCCCGGTAGTGGTGGCCGAGCATGGCATCGACGATAAATTTGATTTCGATATCTTGCTTGTGCCCGGCGGCGGCGGTACAAGGGCGCTGGTCGCCGACAAGGGATTTGTTGGCGCATTGTCGGGCGCCTGTTCTCGGGCCGACGTTGTTGCATCTGTTTGTACCGGGGCGGCGCTTTTGGCCCAGGCCAAAGTGCTTGAGGGCAAAGCTGCCACCAGCAACAAAACAGCCTGGAGTTGGATCTTGACCCAGGGAGAAAACATTTCCTGGGACCCAACGCCCCGTTGGGTGGACCTGGTGGACAAAGACACCGGCAAGGGCATCATCACCTCCGCCGGAGTCTCGGCAGGCATTGATATGACCCTGGCGTTGGTAGCCGATCTGGACGGCGAGCAAGTGGCTGAAAACGCCGCATCGTTCATCGAGCACCACCGAATTCAGAGTCCGGACAACGACAAGTTTGCTTATCTGGCTGGTGCGTAACAGACACATTATTCGTTGGCAACCACCGGAGGGATTATGAGCGTCGAGTTTGAAGTCTCAGTTTTGTTTCCTACCTCACCACAGGTAGTTTATGATACGTGGCTGGACTCCTACGACCACGCGGCCATGACTGGATTCCCCGCTTCGATCAAAGGGGAGACTGGCAATGAATTTGTTGTTGGCGCCGGTTATATAACGGGCATGAACCTCGAACTGATACCCGGTAAGCTGATTCGTCAGTTTTGGTGCACCCAAGAATTTGACGATTCCGACGCCGATTCTGAATTGACAATCACTTTGGAATTGGAAGAAGCGGGAACCCGGCTAACCCTGAAACACACCAATCTGCCCGACCACGGCATGCAGTACAAAGACAGCTGGGTTGAGCACTACTTCGAGCCCATGAAAACGAATTTTCTTTCAACTGCTCCCTGAGGCCTCAACTCGCTTCAGACCAGACCGCGCACATCCGCTTATGGTGGGGCCGCCGGACCACGGTTTCAGTGTGCGCTAGATTCCATAATTGCAGTTCCATCGAGGGTGGGTGCGTGGTAGGCTGTGCGGTAAATTCTCTCCAGGAGCTTTCGCATGATTATCGACACCCATACCCACGTGGTCAGCAGCGATAAGACCAAGCACCCACTCGACCCTGGCGCGCGGGGTTGGTCAACCGAGGTCAGCAATGACGTTGAGGTTCTTATCTCCGAGATGGATGCTGCCGGCGTTGAATGTGCCACGTTAGTGCAGCCCAACGCCACCTATGGTCTGGATAACATCTACCAGTGCGACAGTGCCAAGCTGTACGCCCCGCGCACGGTGTCGGTGGGAATCCTGGACCCGGCTGCCGCTGACGCCGCTGACAAGCTCTCTTATTGGGTGAACGAACACGGCATGTTGGGCGTGCGCCTGCAGACTCAGGCCGACGCCGACGACCCCAGTTGTGACGCCATCTGGCAGCGGGCCGAAGAACTGAACGTGCCAATCTCCATCGGTGGTGGCGGCCAGCCAGATCGCGTTGACCGGATGACCAAGATTGCCGGTCGGCACCCCAACGTCCTCTTTGCTCCGGACCATTTTGCCGGGTGGAGCGGCGCTGACGACAAGGCCGGTATGACCACAGCGCTAGAGGCCATGGCCATGTTGCCCAACGCCCACCTCCGTTATTCCAGCACCAGCCTTGGCCCGTACGCCAATCTGAACGATGCCGACAGAGACCTTTTCCGCCGCGTCATTGAAGCGTTTACGCCACAACGGATGATGTGGGGTTCTAACTTTCCATCCTCCCGGGACGGCGGCTATATCGGCCAGGTGACGTTGGGCAAAACCGCCCTGCCCTGGATATCTGGCGACGACCTAGAGTGGATGATGGGCAAATCGGCCCACAAATTTTGGCCGATGCTGCAAGCTCCGGCCAAGTAAATCCAAGCGAATTACCTTTGGTCAACGCGCGATTATCTGAGACGAACAATGGCTGAATCATCTGAAATCTACGCCGCCCAACTGGCTGCCGTGCAGGCTCAAAACGCCCGTATATATGGGCCTCCATCCACTGGCGACCCATGGGGCGGTGCATCGGCGCGGCAGTTTCGGTTTGATCCTCTTCGAGTGATGGACGGCAACCTGGCTGTCATTGCATCGTACGTGAGAGCTGACGATGTTGTAGTAGATGTGGGCGGTGGTGTCTTTCGCTGGCCCGGAACTGCCGAGAGGTTATCAACGTTGAGCCGTCGTCTGGAATGGGGGCAGAGTTCCAGTCGTCAGCCGACGAAGCAGGGCGAACTTTAGTAACTAAGCGTATTTCTGGATTAGGAGGGCAGCGCCGTGGCCGATAAGAAGATTTATTGTGCGTTTGGAGTTGATCTGGACGCCGTTTGTGGTTGGTTGGGGTCCTATGGGGGAGAAGATTCGCCCGACGATATCTCGCGGGGCATGTTTGCTGGCGAGGTTGGGACACCCCGACTGCTAAAGTTGTTCGAGCGGCTGGGCATCAGGACTACCTGGTTCGTGCCCGGCCACTCCATAGAGACCTTCCCTGCGGAATGTCAGATGATTGTGGACGGCGGCCATGAGATTGGCATGCACGGCTATTCCCATGAGAACCCTATCGCCATGTCTCCGGAGCAAGAGGAGGCGGTTCTGATCCGGTGTATCGACTTAATCACTAAAGTATCCGGCCAACGGCCCACCGGTTACGTGGCTCCCTGGTGGGAGTTCAGCCACATCACCAATGAGCTGTTGCAAAAGCACGGCATCAAGTACGACCATAGCCTGATGCACCGGGACTTTGAGTGCTACTACGTGCGGAAGGGTGACCGATGGACCAAGATTGATTACACCCAGCCCGCCGAGCACTGGATGCACGCTCTGGTCCGCGGTGAAGAGACCGACTTGGTGGAGATTCCGGCTAACTGGTATCTGGACGATCTGCCTCCCATGATGTTCATCAAAGGCGCGCCCAACAGCCATGGATTCGTCAATCCCAGGGACATCGAGCAGATGTGGCGGGACCAGTTCGATTTCGTATACCGCGAGTACGACGAGGCGGTATTCCCAATTACCATTCACCCTGATGTTAGTGGCCGGCCCCAGGTTTTACTGATGCTGGAGCGGCTGGCGGCGTACATCATGTCCCACGACGGCGTCCAGTTCAAGACCTTCAACGAGATAGCCGACGACCACCTGGCCAACCACCCTCGCCAGTAGGTTATAGCTGTAGAGATCAGCGGCAGCCCATCGCAGATTACCTAGTCCCCAAATGTCACCCTGAGAGAAGAGAAGGGTCTTGTTGCTCTGTTGAAAGATGGTTCTGCCAGTACTGAGATTCTTCGGTTGACGCCTCAGAATGACAGGTTTGGGGCGGGTACGGTTTCCGGCGATAATAGGACAATCAAAAGAGACCCGGTAGTAAAACTGCCGGGTCTCTTTTGATTGTTCGCTATGTTGGTTGCTGCTACTTGCTGCCGTACATTGGCTTGAAGAAGCTGTGTAGGAAATTGCGACCGTGGGCCCAGGCGTGGCAGCGACGTAGGACGCTGTCCGGTATCTTCTGGCCGGATTTATAGGTGATGCGGAAGGCCTCGTAGTTCTTCAGCTCTGGCGGGATATCCAGAGTGAAAAGCATCTCGCATTCCGACGCGGATAGGAACGTTTTCAGCGATTCAAAGCCCTTGGGTTTCTTGTTGGGCGTTTGGTAAACGACAAGTTCAGTGGCGCCAATCAACTCGTCAAGGTGGTCGCTGCCGTTGCCACGCCCTCCTCCCTGACGCAGTTGCTGCCGGGTAATCCCGGAATTTGTGAGGCTTCCTCTTCCCCGTAATGTCATGATTATTAGCTCTCGCTGGCTGGTTAGACCGGGCAGTATTCCAAATGGAATATCGCCCCGTTGTTTCCCCCATATTAGTAGAAAATCATTCTGTATGGAAATCCGGCAGTGCCGGCTAGGGGAATAATGCCCAGCCGGTTAGATCTGTCTCGGCCTTGAATAGGTGACCTTCAGCGCTGGTTACGTAAAGTATGTTCCGACCCGGGCCGCCAAGAACACAGTTGGTGGGCCGGGTGCAGGGCACCGGGTGGGTCTCGATGACACGACCCTTGGGGTCAAATACGTAGATCAGTGGTCCAGGGCCGGACGATGGCCAGCCGGCAGTGGCGATGATATTCCCATCAACGTCCAGACACATGCCGTCGATGCCGCGCTGGGGTTCGCGATTGTTGGTGCCAAAGGCGTGGAGCGTGTCATAGTGGCCCAGGGAGCCGTCCTGATTGATGGGGTAGGCACGCAATTGTCGGTCGATACTGGCGTCCTCGCTGTTACTCTCAGCCACGTACAGAGTATTGCCGTCGATGGACACCAGTATGCCGTTGGGCATGGTGCTATCGGTCTCAACTCTGGCCACAGAATATGAACCGTCCTCCTGTGGAGTGGCACAGAGCACGGCCCTAAGACCGGGTTCTTCAATCTCAGTGGCGTCAATGTTGGTAGCGTTCCAGGGATTTGTGAACCAGATGCGGCCTTGGCGGTCAACGGCCAGGTCGTTGGGGGTGTTCAGTTTGTGGCCGTCGAATTCGTCGGCGATGACCACATTGTTGCCGTCCGAATCGAACCTCAAGATGGCGCGGCCGCCAGAGCAGCAGCCAAAGAGTTGGCCAGCTTCGTCATGGGCCAGACCGTTGGTGCGGTTGGTGCCCTCACGCCAGACCGTGATTTCGTCTGTATTGTGGTCAACGCGGTAGATGCGGCTGGCCGCAATGTGGGTGAAGAGTAGGTTTTCGCCGTCCCAAACGGGACCTTCAGTAACGCTGCCGTAGGGTTTATTCAGTAGTTCAAAACGCCAACTCATGGGCTGGTTCCTCCGTGATTCATGGGTGAAATAGGGCTGAATTTAAGACTGGTTAGTCTAGGCGCAGATTGTAGCAGACGGTGCACCCAGGCACAAACGGCACTAATTAAACTCAGTGTGGGTGCTATACTTTTTAAGTCCAACTTCTATTCGTCGTACTTAGTCGAACTCAGTCGGACTTAATCGTACTTAACGGAGCCTGATTCCCTTGGCGCGTGTTGGTAGAGAGGTAATTGAAGCGGTGCTTTTGGCTGTGGTGGTGTTCATGCTGCTGCAGACCACGGTCCGCAACTTCAAGGTGGACGGTTCCAGCATGGACCCCACCCTAGAGAACGGCCAGTATCTGCTGGTAAACCGGCTGGTTTACCTGCGTATTGAGATGGACCGGTTCTCTAGTATCGTCCCATTTTGGCAGGCAGAAGAGGATTCGGTTCGCTACGCCATTCACCCACCGGAGCGGGGCGAGGTAATCGTCTTTGAGTTCCCGGATAGCATCCCGTCCAACCCCAAAAGAGATTTCGTGAAGCGGGTCATTGGTTTACCGGGTGAGACCATTGAAGTGAAAGACGGCGTTCCATTTGTGGACGGCGTTGTCTTGGAAGAGCCCTATCTGACGACCAAAGACCATTCCAACGGCAGAAAGGTAGAGCTTGGAGCGGGCGAATATTACGTGATGGGGGACAACCGTGCTCACAGCAACGATTCGCGTAGATGGGAGGCGGTGCCGGAGGAGAACCTACGCGGCAAGGTGTGGATGATCTACTGGCCAGCGCCGGGAATCCATATCCTGAACGTTCTGGATCGGATTCCCGGCTTTTGACGACTGGCCTTTTAATCCAACTATTGGGCGTTAGACCCTAGCTGGTTGGCGGCGCAACAAAGATGTCGTCGCCTTCAACCTGGACCTGGAATATCCGCAGCGACTCGTTGGCCGGTGGGTTCATTGGTACGCCGGTGATGGCGTCGAATGAACCGCCGTGGAGCGGGCACTCTACCTCTTTTCCGTTGAGGTCTCCATCAGATAGGCACGCATAGGCGTGTGAGCAGACGTCATCGATTGCGTGGAAATTTCCGTCAATGTTGCTCAGCAACACCTGGTCATCGTCCACCGTTACTGCCATCATCTCTCCGGGTTTAAGTTCACTTACCTGGGCAACTTTTACAAAGCCTGCGTCGGCCATGATCGAATTTCTCCTAATCAGTATTTATCTGGGCTGCGACTTTAGAAACCATTATAGGGGAGTAACCGGGCAAAGTTGAAGAGGAGCAGGCTAGAATTGATGCCCGTGCCTGTGGACAGCCTGGTAGCCCGTTCCCTATAATGACTGAGTTCTAGGGTTCCCGGTCGCGCGTCGTATCCGGGTCCTGTAGGTGGGATCTTCCCACCATGCTGGAGAGGTGCCGGAGCGGCCGAACGGGCACGACTGGAAATCGTGTAGGGGCGCAAGCTTCTCGCGGGTTCGAATCCCGCCCTCTCCGCCAGAATTTTTTTGGCCAGATTCCTTCCTGCCACTGTTCTCTTCCTGACGTACTCTTCCTCCAGGACCAACGTTGGTCCCATCCGAAGAATGCAGTTCATGCCCAATGCCTGGCTGTTCCTGGTTATCTCTTGTTCATTTGCGGTCTTAGTTGGTTGCGGAACAGGCTCGGGGAACGCATCCATTGAAATTTCCACTGAGACTTCCCCAACACCGACCTCGGAACTTACAAGCCTCCAAGAAACAAATATTCCTCCGGCGGTTGTAACGTCGATTCCGATTTCTACGACCCCCCACCGAACCACCGACTCTTGTACCCGTTGAACAGTTAATGACTGGCGATGTGCTTGAAGCCGTGCCACGAAACCTTTTCGAGATCGAGATGGTCCTGGTTCGTGACACTAACGGGAAAGTGTGGGAGTTCGCCACCGAAGGGCCGATCGGAATCGATGCAGCCCACCTGTTGGTGCACCGAGATATCGGCGCAGGAGTAGAGGTCATCTATCTGGAGAAAGATGGCCGACTTATCTCTCTTCAGGTCAATGATTTTTGAGAGAGTGAAGTTCTCTCGGACAACTGGCCTGGCGAAAATGTAGGTGCGGATTGCCCGTCCCAACCCGGAAAAGCATAATTGTCAGATGGAATTCAAGCGATTATTTATATTTTCTACTGTAGCTCTCATCCTGATTATTATTGCGGTTGGTTGCGGTGGTGACCACAAATCAACGGCTGAACGTCAATCTCTGGAGACCGATCCCGGCGTTGAACCTTCAGCCTCCACTGCGTCTATAATAACTCCTACCTCAATTATGGCTTCGAAACCGACAAGCACTTCGGTGGCAGAGTCTAGACCAACGGCGACTGATACTCCGGTTCCTACGGCCGAGCCAAAACCTGTGGCCGCCTATCTTATCGGCGACGGTCGCGTGGGTTCAAATCCCAAGAATGGCTGGATTTTTTCTTGTGCCACACAATTTAGGGATGGCGTAGATCACACTGGAGAATGGGTCAAAGGCGGGTATTGGTACCCGGCTCAAAAAATTGCAGTCCTCGGCGAGAACGTCTGGGCCAACGCCAGTTTCACGGTTAAGGTTAAAGACGGCGCGCGAGTGGTGACTGGTAATGGTCTGCCAGTTGGTCATCCCACGGGCAATTTCCCCATCGCCAGGAACGACCCGGCGTATCAATTCGGTCCTAACCCCAACGCCATCAGTGAGCAGTCAGTCGAATTCTCGCTGCCGTTACGTCCCATCCTTGCCGCCATCCCCAGTTGCATGCCCATGGGCATGGTCGGCGTGGCAACCAATGGAGTGGCGTTTTTCAATGGCTTGGACGCGGCGGGGAGAGACGCGGTGGCCCATGAGGTGCAGGACAGATGCTCCGGACACCCGGAGCGTGATGGCCAATACCACTACCACGGCCCGGGTAGTTGCCATACCGATGCCCAAACGCAGGCTCATTCGCTGGCTGGCTTTGCGCTGGACGGATTTAGTATCTTCGGTGTCTATGACGACTAGGGCATTGAGATGACCAACGCCGATTTAGATGAGTGTCATGGACATTACCATGAGATTGATTTGGAGGGAGAACTAACGGAGTCCTTCCACTATCATTTGACCAATGAATACCTATACACCCTCGGGTGTTTCATGGGGAGCGATGTTGTGCGGATGCGGTTGGCCCCGCCCGGCCAGCAGGGCCAGGCACTGGAGCCTTCACCCAGACGCTAAATACCCAGAGACTTGTACACTTCCGGGTTGGCGCATTCTTCGAGGCGTTCACCGTTTAGCCCGGAAATCAAATTCCTGGCCGCCAGCAGATGCATCTCACGGCGTGACTGGTTGGATGCGCTGCCGATGTGGGGCAGCACCACCACGTTGTCCAGACCAAGAATGGGGTGGTCCGACGGCACAGGTTCCGGGTCGAAGACGTCTAAGCCCGCCCCGGAAATCCAGCCTTTGGTCAGAGCTTTATGCAGCGCATCGGTGTCCACCACGCCGCCACGGGCCAGGTTAACCAGAATCGCCGATTGCTTCATAGTCTTCAGCAGTTTTTCACCGATGAACTTGTTCGTCTCGGGGGTCAATGGCACGTGGACGGACAGAAAATCAGAGTGGGTGAAGATACGCTTTAGAGACACGTACTTAAAACCGTACTTCTTCTCCAGTTCCGGCTTCCGGGTTCGGGAATGGTAGATGACCTTCATGTCGAAGCCCAATCCCCTTTTGGCGGTCTCCAGGCCGATCCCACCCATACCCAAGATGCCAAGGGTGCTGCCATTCACCTCTGAACCGAGCCAGAACATGGGGTGGTGGGATATCTTCCAGTTACCTTCCCTTACCCATTTATCGCTTTCCACCACGCGCCGTGCGACCGCCAGCAGCAAAGCAAATGCCAGGTCAGCGGTGGACTTAGCCAGCACACCGGGGGTGTAGCCCACCATGATCTCCCGCTTGGTGGCTTCCACCAAATCCACGTTGTCCAGACCCACAGCCACCTGACTCAGGACTCTGAGCTTGGGAGCGGCTGCCAAAAGAGATTCATCGATCCGGTCCATCACGTTGATGATGGCGCCGTCCACCTCTGAGAGCGCTGCTTTCAGTTCCTCTGCAGAAGGCGGTTCATCTTCGGGCCAAAGCTCTAATTCGGCATGTTTTTCAATTAGGTCTAAGGCGTCTGGGAATATCTGCCGAGTGACGTAAACGCGGGGTTTGACCATCGTCGGAATTTGTCCTTATTCACTACTGATCGTTCGCTCCTCAATTGTAGCAAACGGGCCACCCATGTTGATGTCTATCCGAGGGGAATCCTCGGTGCTATACTGGGCTGTCTCCCGGGCCTGGGCACGAATAGCCAAACAATAACGCCAGGAGCTTTAGGAGAAAATCATGGCCCTGTTTCTATCTGACCAGGAAGTTGCCCAATTACTGCCCATGGATGAGTGCATCGACGTGCTGGAAGAGGCCTTTGCCCACGCCGGAGCCGGAAAGGTGGACAATCGTCCCAGAAACCGCATCCGCATGCCCGGTGGGTTCTTTCATTTCATGGTCGCTTCCAACGAGGGCCACGGTGTTTTTGGATACAAGGCCTACCCGTCTTTTGCGGGTGGCGCCAAGATGATTGTGATGCTCTACGACTATGAGACCGGTGCGCTGCTCTCCTGCATGGAAGGGGGGCGGCTGGGTCAGATTCGCACGGGCGCTGCCAGCGGGCTGGCCACCAAGTACATGGCCAAGAAAGACGCTGCTACCGTTGCCGTGATTGGCTCCGGTTTCCAAGCACGGACTCAGCTGGAGGCGGTCTGCGCCGTACGTGATATCAAGGGAGTCAAGGTTTTCAGCCGGAAGGAAGAGCGCCGGACGGCATTTGCCGAGCGGAGTAGCGAGAGCTTGAAGGTGGATGTAAAGGCCGTGGAGAGCGCCCAGGAATGCGTGGAAGGGGCCGACGTGGTAATTGTCATTACCTCTGCCAGAGAGCCGGCGCTACTGGGAGAATGGCTGTCTCCTGGCGCCCACGTGAACGCCGCCGGTGGTAACCACTGGATGCGCCGCGAGGTTGATGAGGAGACTGTACTGCGCTCCGAGGTGATCGTGGTTGATGATCTGGACCAGGCCAAGATTGAGTGCGGTGACCTGATGTGGCTAGAGCCCAGGGGCAGCTTCCGCTGGGATATGGCCAAGGAACTGCAGGACGTGGTGGCCGGCAGGGTCAACGGGCGTCCATCCGAAGAGTCGATAACACTGTTCGAGTCTATGGGTTTGGCCTTGGAAGACATCGCTGCCGCCCATCTGGTCTACAACAAGGCCAAAGCGCAGGGTATTGGCCAGGAACTGCCGTTCTAGTCGCCTGACTAGTTTTAGCTACTATTGTTCCTGGTTGCAAGATTGTTTGCCATACAAATAAAAAGGCGGCAGCTTAATTCGCTGCCGCCTTGGAGATAGAGTAATCCCAATCCCGATCGCGGGGGAGGTTGCGCGGTTGATGGTACCTATGGACGGTGGCCGCAACCGGGGTTACTCCCAAATATTCTTACCGAAAGGTTTGGAACCTAGGGGTTAATCTTCGGGGTTTATCTTTTTAGAAGCTGAACGGCCCCATGCGTCGGATGGGCTCGGTCTCTGCTAGTTTATGCTCGGATCGCTCTTTGGCGGTCGTTGCAGGACCGGCTAGCCAATCGTACGCGTGCACGACGCCATCTTCCATGTGATGCAGCACTTCGTTCAAGTGCAAAAAGTTCGGATGCCCTGCCTTGTTCTTTTTTAGCTTTACCATTTCTGTTCCCTAGCCTTCGGACTTCACGTCCGCTTAAGTATGTTGTATCGCAATAATCCTATCGCTACTTAATCTATATTCATGATATACCTACCACATTATTGCGTCAAGGTATAACGTGTGTCTATCAACATTGTATTTTATGATGATATGTATTCCTTCAACATAGGGTTTACATTAACGAAAATATGTAATAATTGCTGTAAAAGAGATTTGTGTTTACGTTAATCGTTAATTAATTCGTTTAATATAAATAAAATGAGCAAAAGAATTGGCACGTGGTTGAAGCAGCGCACTACGTCGTCTTTTTTACGTCGAATGGGAACGAATGCCTGGAAAGGTAGTGCTTTTTATAGCCGTTTTGCTAAGTTATGCCGAGGAGAGGATTGCCTGTAGCGGGGCGTAATTAGTCTTGGGGTATACGGGTTTGAGTCGCTTATAGGTCTAATTTGCCGGGGTTCATGATGTTGTTCGGGTCTAGGGCGTGTTTCATGGTACGGACCACTTCTTGACCCGCTCCCATCTCTCTGGCCAGAAGATGGTTCAGTTTGACGCCCACGCCGTGGCAGTACTCCATGATCCCGCCCATATCCTGGGCCAATTGCAAGACCTGCTCCACGGCATCGCCCAAGCGCTCCCTTGAGCCGGTCGTGACGCCTGATTCTGACACGATCAACATGGAGAATAGCTCTGGCCGAGACCAGATGGCGTATTCAATCACTCGCACCCCATGTTGTGCCAGGATTACGTCGGCTTTCTTCCGGTATTCCAAGACCTTGGAGATGGGCAGGCCCAGGTGCAGGTAATCAAACCCTCGGCGGCCGCGCCACCGACTCCAGCGGACGCTACGGGGTTTGCCCAGCGCCTCAACCTTGTAATTCTCCGCTGATTGGCGTCGGTCCTTCCAATACGCGACGGTGGGGCCCGGTCCAAGCAGTCGGCCGCCTTGTTCCGTGCAGACTGCCAAGGCCCGCTGCTCATTAGCTTGAACACCCTCACGGAACCCTTCAAACAACAGGTGGAAGATGATGCCCTCATCCTCCTCTGTTAGGTCAACCAAAGTGGGACGCACTCCCAGCGCAAACATCTCTGTGGCCGCGTTGAATCCCTGATCAAAGGTGTCGAACGCCACTCCAGCGAACACCTGAGCTTCCGGTTGGCGGAACACCCGAATCGTCGCCTGGGTGATTACTCCAAAGACGCCTTCCGAGCCGATGAACAGGTGCTTCAGGCTGGGGCCGGATGATTGAATTGGAACGGCGCGAGTGTTCATCACCCTACCATCTGGAAGCACAACTTCTAGAGCGACTACCTGGTCACCCATGGGACCGTAGGCGCCAGCGCGGTAGCCAACGCCATTGGTGGATATGGCCCCGGCAACAGTGGCGATTGGCACGCTGTAGGGATCGTGACCTGGCATCAGGCCCTGAAGTTCCAAGGCATTTTCCAGGTCTTCCAGTACTACGCCGGCTTCGACTTCCGCGGTCATGTCTGTGGGGTTGATTGAAAGGATCCGGATCATGCGCTGTAAGTCCAGCACGATACCGCCCAATGCCGGCACGACACCGCCCATGACGCCAGTACCGCCTCCGTAAGGTATGACGGGGGTGCGGGACTCGTTGGCCAGCTTTAATACGGCGCAGACTTCTTCGGTGGACGCGGGGCGTGCCACAACGTCGGCCAGGCGCTCAAAGGCTTTTTCGGCACCGAAGGCACGGGTGGGCGATAGGGCATCACCGGAGTAGCGATCCAAATCATAGGGGTCGGTGAGGACGTTTTCCTGCCCGAGGATTTGGACCAACGATTCTATGAGGGAACTGGGCACGGCAGCATTGGGCATCAGCACTGGCTCCGCTTGCTTTTGGGGCCTATTGGCCGTTCCGCAATTGAGCGGTTGGCCTGCTTAACTAAGAAGTGGGGCGGTAAGACCAAATGCTGCCTGCAGCCGAGTCTTCGACTGAGACACCCTGGCTGTCCAACCAGCCTCGTATTTCGTCGGCCAAGGCGTATTGTTTGTAATTGCGGCACTCAGCCCTGAGCGTTATCAGCAGGTCAATGTTCTCAGCCTTAACAGTTTCTACGCTGGTAGCACCGGTTTTGGAGAGCAGGCTAATCAGCTCTTTGTGTTCCGTTTCCGCGACCTGCTCTTGGATGCCGGTGATCAAGGCGTTATAGGATTCTGCGTCCACCGCCAATGCGGCTTCGCGTTCTTCAAAGGTGAGCCCCAATAGAGACCCCAGGTCCCGTAGGCAATCTTGGGCTACTGATATGGAATGGCCTTCATCCCGTTGGCGGTTCATTTCTCTGGACAGGTCAAACATGGCGGCCAAGGCTTTGGGTGTGTTCAAGTCATCGTCCATGCCTGACATGAACTGCTCTCGGAACGAGGCCGGGTCCATGGCCTCGCCTTCCGATGTGGCGTCTTCTCTCAGAACGTGGCGCAACCGGTCGGCGCTGCGTTCCATGGCATCGCAGCCCTCATCTGAGTAGCTCAGGGGGCTGCGGTAGTGGGAGCTCAGGAAATAGAGCCGGATGGCGTCTGGGCTGTAATTTTCGAGCGCTTCTTCAACTGACACCAGGTTCCCCAGGGATTTGCTCATCTTGTCTGCGCCAAGTTGGAGCAGGCCGTTGTGTACCCAGTACCTGGAGAATGGCGTTTGGCCGGTTGAAGCCTCGCTCTGGGCGATCTCATTCTCGTGGTGGGGGAAGATCAAGTCTTGGCCACCGCCGTGAATGTCCAGAGTTGCGCCCAAGTAGGTCATGGCCATGGCGGTGCACTCTATGTGCCAGCCAGGCCGCCCGGGTCCCCAGGGGCTTTCCCAAGATGGCTCACTCACGCGGGCGCCCTTCCACAGCACAAAGTCCATGGGGTGTTCTTTGCTCTCGTCCACTTCTATTCTGGCGCCGGCCTGCATGCCGTCCAGGGTCCGGTGGCTCAGTTTGCCGTAATCGTCTTTCTTGGTGACGCGGAAGAATACGTCGCCTCCGCCGGGGTAGGCTGAGCCGTTATCAATCAAGGTCTGGATGGTTTCAATGATCGGGCCGATCTCTTGAGTAGCCCGTGGGTAGACATGGGCCCTCTGGATGTTGAGGGCGTCCATGGTCCGGTAGAAGTCTTCTATGAACTCTTCGGCTAACTCATCCGGCTCGATGCCCTGTTCCTTGGCACGGTTGATGATTTTGTCATCCACATCCGTGAAGTTCTGTACGTGGCGCACGTCAAACCCAATGAACTCCAGATACCTTCTGAGCGTGTCGAAGGCGACGTAGCTGAGGGCATGGCCAACGTGGGTTGAGGAATAGGGAGTCACGCCGCAGACGTACATCTTGACGGTCTTGCCATCGGCAGGCGCGAAATCTTGGACATCGTGCGTAAGGGTGTTATATAGCTTCATGAATCATTTGGAGCCGTGCGTCACTGTCCGTTAAATTAGCCAGAACTTTTGGAATCTACGGAAACTAGTGAGACCACAGCAATGGCGGCAATCCCTTCTTCCCGTCCCACAAACCCCAGATAGTCGGTGGTGGTGACTTTGACACTGACACGCCCAGGGTTAACCGGCAGGCTCGCTGCCATGTTGTTCCGCATGTCTGTGTTGAAGGGGCTGAGCTTGGGATTTTGTGCCAGGATTGTAGCATCTACGTTTGAGAGCCGCCAACCAGCCTCGGTGATCAGAACCCCCACTCGCTCCAGCAGAATCAAGCTGGATATGTCCTTGTATTGGTCGTCGGTGGACGGGAAATGTACCCCTTTGTCGCCCAGGTTGGCGGCACCCAGCAGCGCGTCCATCACTGCATGCACCAATACATCGCCGTCGCTGTGGCCGGATAGCCCGCGGTTATGGGGAATTTCCACTCCACCAAGCACCAATCGCCGCCCTTCAGACAGAGGGTGGGAGTCGAAGCCGATTCCAGAGCGGTACTCCGGGTAATTGGTTGGAGAAGTAGACATATCGACAAAAGTTTACGTCAGGGGAAGCGGGAGAGTAAATCCCCCTGGGATTACGAAGGGAGCTTAGTTGGAGGCGCTTAATTGGGAGAGGCTGGGGTGTACGCGGCCTTTAAGAAGGCTTCAGCGATGATTAGGTCATCGGCGGTGGTGACTTTGATGTTCTCGTAGGCTCCCAGGAACATCTTTACGGGATGCCCCAGGCTCTCAAGCATTGCGGCATCGTCGGTAACATCTTGGTTACAGGACTTGTGTGCTTCCATCAAGGTTCGGTAGCGAAAGACCTGCGGGGTTTGGGCTGCCCAGAGCAGGGAACGGTCCGGAGTTTCACTGATCATCTGGTTTGAAGAGATCAGTTTGATGGTGTCCTTCACGGGTACTCCGGCTACTGCTGATCCGCAGTCGGCCGCCGCTTCAAGCCCCCTTTGCAGCATGGCGTCGTCAAAGCAGGGGCGGGCACCGTCGTGGACGATCACCCATTCACAGGCATATAACAGGTCCAGTCCGAAACGAACTGAGTCCTGGCGTCGGCGGCCACCGGCACAGACGTTGGTCACCTTGCTGTAGCCGCCCTCCTGGACCAGCTTACGACCCTGTTCCAGGGAATCTTTAGCCAGCACCAGAACCACTTGGTCGATGCGCGAAGATAACTGGAAGCGGTGTAGGGTGTGGGCAATCAAGGGAATACCCAAGATGGGGGCGAAGGTTTTATCTATGCCCCCCATGCGGGTGCTGCGCCCGGCAGCAACTATAACTGCGCCAACTTTGCTAACGGAACTCAATTTAGAGAACTCCGGTGTTTATTCGCCTTTGGGTTGGGCGAAGATAATCCGCCCTGCTGCTGTTTGCAGCACCCTGGTTACGTATACGTCATGGAAGGCGTTCAGGTAGCGTCGGCCACCCTCAACAACTACCATGGTGCCATCATCCAGGTAAGCCACGCCCTGGCCCACTTCCTTGCCCTCTTGGACAATGTTCACCCGTAGCTCTTCACCGGGGAGAACGATGGACTTGAGGGCGTTGGCCAGTTCGTTTACGTTCAAGACTTGCACGCCTTGGAGCTCAGCCACCCTATTTAGGTTGTAATCAGTGGTCAGTATGGACGATTTCATCTCCCGGGCCAATTGGACCAGGACCGCGTCCACCTCGTTGCCGTTCTCCACTCCAACGTCTAGGACTTGGAGGGGCACCGCATCGTCTTTGCGCAGCTTGCCCAAGACTTCCAGACCACGGCGGCCACGGTTGCGCCGAAGTGGGTCGCTGGAGTCTGCAATGTGCCGCAACTCGTCCAGGACGAAGCGTGGAACCACCAGGGAGCCTTCAAGGAAACCAGTGATGCTGAGATCAGCGATCCGGCCATCAATGATCGCACTGGTATCCACCAGAATGTTGCCGTTCCGTGAGGCTTTCTGGGTTTTAACCTTGTCAGCCTTGCCGGTCCAGCCGTTTCCGTTGGAGGTTGTTCCATTGGAACTCATGGTGGGGCCGTTGGCCGAGCCACCAGGCGTTAATGCTGTATCCAGGCCAGGGAGGATGGCACGCACGTCGCGCTCTCGTTGTAGGCCCAGTCCAAGACCAAATAGGCCTAGTACCACGCTCACAATGATTGGTACGCCCCAACTGGGCCAACCAGACAGCGTATACAGTGGAATTGAGACGAGCGAGGCTACGACCAGGCCTACAAGTAGACCCACGGTGCCTGAGATAAGTGCCGAGCCGGGTAGGGAGTCGATGTAATTAGCGCTCATGCGCCAGGGCTTGAGGATCAGGTAGGGGACTAAAACTCCCCCGATAATGACGCCAGCTAGGGTCAATGCGAGACCCCAGGGAATGAATACTTCTTTGTCTATTGATAATTCGGATATATAAAGTCCAAGTCGCCAGCCGATCACCCCAAGTCCTCCAGCGCTCAAAGCTCTGAGCATCCAAAGGGCTAACATTTGGAGGTTACCTCCTTACCACTGTTGTCCCGGCTGTGGGCCAGCCAGTCCAGCCAACGCTGGTTGTTTTTCACTTTTTAAGATTTCTGGGTTAAGACGTTCGCCGATTCAGAGCCCGAGGGATATTGATGAGAAATTGATGAGATGTTGAATAATTTTTAGATAAAAATTTTAAAAGGCGGTCTGATAACCGCCCTCCATTTTTTGTCCTGGCATCTCTGCCACGGACACATCCCAAAAGCTCCTATGAATTATTAGTGATTGTGTGCTGCGAGATGCCCTGTCCCGCAATTGGTATTGTCTGCTGTTTTACCGTCGTTTTATCCGGTCCAGAGCGCCTTTTATAAGAGACTCCAGACAGTGATTTAGCCTTGATTACGAGTTACGTATTACTTTACTTAACTATATTGAGAATAGCACATGTACCCATGTTGAGGAAGGTAATTTTCAGGCGTCGGCCCATAAGGACCGGACCACTGATTCTAAAGCGATAATTAGCCTGTCCATCTGTATCTATTTGGCAGACCCGTCGTATACTTCTGTCCGTTGGGCGTGATTCAGATACGCTCAGGCATGGTCTTATCGAAACAGGGAGTTTTTTATGCTTAGCGAAAGCAAGCCGAAGGTGTATCTGGTTGGAACCGGCGGGACTATTTCATCCGTTGGTCACACACGCACGGACTATACCAATTACAGTTATCTGGGCAAGCATTTGGCCATTGAAGAAATGTTGGCCCGAGTGCCAGAGGTCCATGAGTTTGCTGACGTGCATGCGGAACAGTTCTTGAACCTTGGTAGCCCCGACGTTACACCAGACCATTGCTTGGAGCTGGCCAAGCGAATAAATCAAATCTTCAAGGATGACTCTGATGCTGCCGGAGTTGTTGTCACCCACGGTACGGCAACGCTGGAAGAGACGGCTTACTTCTTGAACCTGACGGTCAAGAGCAACAAGCCTGTGGTCGTTACCGGCGCGATGCGGCCGCCTTCGTCCCTGGGCACCGATGCTGACGTTAATCTGATTGATGCTATCAAGGTTGCTGCGGCACCGCAGTCGGCAGACCGGGGTGTGCTGACTATCTTGAACAACCAGATTCAGGCGGCGCGCGACGTGACCAAAACCAATAGCTTCAGGCTGGAGACTTTTCAGACTTCAGATTTTGGATTCTTGGGTTACGCGGATTCAGACGACGAAGTGGTTTTCTATCGCCGTCCGGACCGGGCCCATACTATCAATGCAGAATTCGACATCTCGAATGTGGAGCACATGCCGAGAGTGGATATACCCTTCGCCTACGCAGGCGCAGACGGTGTGGTAATCAAGGCATTGGCAGAAGCCGGTGTGGACGGTCTGGTGGCTGCCGGACTGGGCAGCGGCGGCTCTCCGCCCCCTTACATGGCGGCCTTGAAGGAAGTGTCAGACGCAGGAATGCCCGTCGTGATTGCCACTCATACGGGGAGTGGCCGAGTGATGCAGACCAAGCGCTTCACCGAAGCCGGTTACATAGTGGCAGACAACCTAGCGCCCAAAAAGGCCCGCATCTTGCTGATGCTTGCTCTAACCGTCACCTCAGACAAGTCAGAGATACAACGAATGATGCTTACTTATTAGCGACCGGCATTGGTTGCTGGCGCAAATAACTTTACCTGCCGTTCGTCCTGAGCCAATAGGTAGCTTAAATTAATCATCTGGCCTTTCGTTCTGAAAACGGTCATGCAGAGACCTATTTTCAGTTCACGTTGAACAGCTGGAAGTAGCCGGGCCACTACAGGATTACCGTTGGTATCATTCAGCACGGGCCGACCTGATTCGGCGCTTAGGGAGATTTCAAGAGGCAGGCGATGCCTACCGGAGGGCCATCGAGTTAACCACGAATGCCTCTGAATCAAGGTTTCTCGAGAGCCGATTGGATGAGGTCAGTTAGGATTAATGGCGTTTTGGTAGATTGAGCCTGTCGAATGATGTGCATAAATCAATCAAAGGATGGAGTCATCCCGCAGCGTAATTGAGGTTCGGCAAGCTCGCCATGAGCGGGTTTGGAATTAATTGTCAGCTCAGGTTGAGTCGAGGTTGGTTCAAATAATGCAAAGAGGGCATCCCGATTAGTCGGGATGCCCTCTTTTACTGCTATTCGAGTGGGTTAAAGGCGCTAGTTACGCCCCAATTACCTAGACGCGGTCAGGTGCGCCTACCACGGAGTCATATTCATGCTCTTCTGAGATTACGTTCTTGTCCTTGAACTCCTGAATCTCATCCGCAGAGTAGCCCAAGATTTCGGACAGCACCTCATCGTTGTGCTCCCCGACCTTGGGTGTGACGCCGATGTTCACTGGGGTCCGTGAGAAGTGCCAGTAGTCTCCGGAGACGGCGATGGTACCGGCCAAAAAGTCGTCTACTTCCACCATCGCGCGGCGCTCCCACGGATGTGGGTCGGCCTCGGCCATGGGGATGTCGTTAACCGGAGCGGCTACAACGTCGTGCTTTGTGAAATGGTCAATAGCCTGTTCCATGGTCATGGTGGCCAAGAGGGTGTTCAGCGCGGCGTTGACGATGGCTGCGTTCTTGGCGCGTTCCGGCCGGGTGTTGAACCGAGGGTCTTCCAGCCATTCTGGTTTGTCCAGAGCGTTACAGACACGGTACCAGTGGTGCTGGTCACCGGCCGACAACAGAACCCATCCCTCTTTGCAGGGATAGATGCCGGATGGCGGGGCGGAGGAGTTGGAATCGCCACGGGTGGGCCTGATGCCAGAGCCGTGGTAGGCGGTGATCGGAATCTCGGTCATGGAATAGCCGGTGTCAGCCAAACATACGTCAATGGACTGGCCTTCGCCGGAGACTTCACGCTCGTGCAGAGCGGCTAGGCAGCCGATGGCAGCGTGAAGGGAGGTGATGCGGTCAATAATCGGAACGCCGGTCCGAATGGGGGGCATACCCTCATCGCCGGTGAGCATGGTGATTCCGGACATGGTCTGGCCAATGGGGTCGTAACCGATCTGGTCACTGTAAGGGCCAAACTGACCGTAAGCAGACACGTTCACCATGATGATTCTGGGGTTGAGCTTCTTGAGTTCTTCGTAGCTGAAGCCCATCTTTTCAATGGTACCAGGTCGGAAGTTTTGGACCAGCACATCAGAAACCTTAATCAGCTTTCGTAGGGCTTCTTTGCCTTCCTCTTTGCGGAGGTCCATGGCCAGAGATTTCTTGCCGGAGTTGTACTGGACCCAATAAGAAGATTGTTTCTTGACCCAGGGTCCATGATAACGGGTCTCCTCGCCGCCCAGCCGCTCAACTTTGATAACCTCAGCGCCCATTCGGGACAAAACTTGAGCGCAACGCGGACCGGCTTGGTGTCGGCCAAGGTCGATTACGCGGACATTTTCTAATGGATGATTAAGTGCGGGCATGGACGGAAGACCCCCTAAATAGCAGTTGATAGGATTGGGGGCAATTGTAAGACGACGCCTGTGAAAGAGCAAGGTGAGGTGCGGTGAAAAAGAAGGAAGGGAGGCCCAGTCGTGGATGTGCGTTTGTGGGCAAACTATGAGGGAGCCTGGTTTTAGTTTTAGGAGTCGTACTCCCGACGACCACGGCGTTCAGCTAGGAACGCTGCTGCCTGGGATCGGCGAGAGACTTCTAATTTGCCCAGGATGTTACTTACGTAGTTTTTTACGGTCTTGTCACTGAGGTTGATTTGGCCTGCGATCTCACGGTTGGTCTGGCCGTCTGCGATCAGCTCAAGGATCTTTTTCTCCTGGTCGGTTAGCTGGGCGAGAACGTCTTCTTCTTTGCCCCGTCGCACCCGTTCCAGCACGCTGGCGGTGACACTTGGGTCCAGCAGAGACTGACCGGAACCAACACGGCGGATGGCATCCACTATCTCTTGGGAGCGAATCTCCTTGAGAAGATAACCAGACGCTCCGGCCATGATGGAGCCCATCACTGCTTCTTCGTCGCTGTATGAGGTGAGCATTAGGACTTTGACGTTGGAGTTTTCGTCGCGGATCTCACGGCAGGCTTCAATCCCGGTGCCGTCAGGCAAGCGAATGTCCATCACTACCACGTTTGGTACCGTCTCGCGGGCCTTTTCCACCGCCTCGGCCACTGTTCCGGCTTCAGCCACAACGGTGAGGTCTTCTTGACGGGAGACCAGCATGGCCAGTCCCTTGCGGACAATGTCGTGGTCGTCGACGATCAAAATCTTGAGTTTTTCATTGGCTGCCATCTAGTTTACCTCAGTGCGCCGTTAGCCTGGGACTTGCGTTAGAAAAATTTATCATCCCCTGACTAGACCCTGCCCACCTGTATAGGTTACACCAGTGTTGGTCTGGTTGAGGGGACAGGCACCGGGACTTTTATGTCCAACTTAGTTCCGGCGCCGGGAGCGCTATCGATATAGAGGACGCCGCCCAGTCGCTCGGCGCGGCCTTTTATGTTTGGCAGGCCATAACCTCGGTCCAACTCTGCGGTTTCCAAGTCAAAGCCGTCGCCATCATCAGTGATGGCTAAACAGATATTCCCGTCGCGCACCCCTAGGGCCACCGAGACATTATGGGCGTGGGAGTATTTCTCAATATTGGAGAAAGACTCTTGAAGGATATGCCAGATATTGACGAAATAGCGTTCTGGCAGCAGGGAGGGGTCCAATTCTAGGTCCACCGTTACGGAGACGGCAGCGCGGTCTTCCAAATAACCGACCAGAGAAGCCAGAGCTTCTTCGAGACGCCGGCCCTGAAGCTCGGTGGGGCGCAGGTCCATGATGTAGCGGCGGATGTCGCCAATGACCAGGTTCAAATCATCAACCATTTCCTCAATCCGCGGTCTCACGCCGTCTGGTGCCTGGTCGGCAAGGGCAGAGATATCTTCCAAGGTTAGGCCTACTGCATACATGGACTGAATCACGCCGTCGTCCAGATTTCGACCGATACGATCTCTTTCGTCGGACACTGCCAACCGCTGTGACTGGTCTTGCTATTGGAAGACCAGATTGATGTTTTCCAAGGCAACTAACAATTGGTCGGCCAGGGTTTCCAGGGTCTTAACATCGCTCTCGTCAAAGATGTTCGACTCCATGCCTCCACATTGATCACGGCCACGGTCTTATCTTTGACGACCACCGGCACCGCGAGTTCAGCGGCGGTTTCAAACCATTCCACGGCATGATTGCGGGGGTCTTCATGAACGTCGTTGCATAGAACGGTCTGTCCGGTGCAGCCCACCCAATTCCACTGACCGTGGATTTTATCCGAGCCCAGAGTTACAAAGGCACCGCAACCACCGGTGAGGTGGTTATTTCCATGGGGGATGTGGTGGATGTCCGAGGTCGGGACGTGATCGTGGTGGAAGATATCGTCGACACCGGCACCATGGTGGTTTGCCTGTTGGATTATCTGGCCAAAGATAATCCGGCATCTTTGAAACTCTGCACCCTGCTGCACAAGCCCTCTCGCCGCGAGACCGAAGTGAAAATAGATTACCTGGGGTTAACGGTGCCAAATAGATTTGTGGTTGGTTATGGCACTGACTTAGACGAGACAGGCCGCAACCTTTCCGGCATCTATTCTCTGGATGAAAACGCGGCCAAAAATGACAAACAGGATGTGTAGGTTTGGCCGGGTTCTTTTCTCAGATCACAACCGATGACGTTTGGGAGCGGGGCACGGCGTTCGGCTCGCCTGAACAGGTTGTAACCCAGATGAAGCGCTTCATGCACTAGATGCGTATTGGCGGGTTGGAACACAAAAAGGTGATGTATTCAATGGGGTTATTCGCCAAATACGTCATGCCCGCCCTACGAGAAGAAGAGGCCAAGATGGAATCTGCAACAGCAGCATTTTAGAAAAAACCTGTAAAAAGTA
>Ga0209089_10000123_pt1 | contig 68302 bp, 54 predicted proteins | sample ArcticOcean_MG_C_FD_187431 | JGI IMG/M metagenome (GOLD analysis project Ga0209089, IMG submission 187431) | Marine microbial communities from western Arctic Ocean - ArcticOcean_MG_CB2_150 (SPAdes) (version 2) | ecosystem: Environmental > Aquatic > Marine > Oceanic | place: Arctic Ocean: Canada...
TTAGATTCAACTCCAGGATTTGGTGATAAAAAAACATATCAAATGGACTATGGAAATCGAAAAGAAGCTATTAATGAGGCTTTAAAAGATATTGAAGAGGGTGCTGATATAATTATTATAAAACCAGGAATAACATGCCTTGATATAATTAGTTTACTATCTCAAGAAATAAATACTCCTATTGCTGTTTACCAAGTTAGTGGAGAATATTTAATGTTAAAAACTGCTGCTGAAAAAGGATTTTTAGACTCCAATCAAGTAATGATGGAAGAGCTTTTTGCCTTTAAACGTGCAGGAGCAAATATGATAGTCACTTATCATGCAAAAAATGCTGTTAAACTTTTAAACACGGACTTATGAATAAGTTTTTAAAATCTTTCATTTTTATAATATTAGTAGTCTATGGCAGCCTTTATGTGTCTGGTTATGAATGGTTTGTAAATGGTGCTGCTAAAATTTATTTTACTGGACATACAACAAGTTATTTATCAGATTATAAAGTTTTTGATAATAATGAAATTCCAGCCTCTGAAAACCCTCAGCCATGGCCAATTCATGAGAAATATAATACAACAAATTCCTCAAATTTTCTTGAATCATACAATAAAAAAACTAAAACAGTTGCTTATTTAATTATAAAAAATGATAGTTTATTCTATGAAAAATATTATGATAATTATGGATTAGATTCAAAAAGCAACTCTTTTTCCATGTCAAAAAGTATTGTGTCCGCATTATTAGGCAAAGCCATTATGGAAGGCCACATTGAAAGTCTAGATCAGCCTGTTTTTGAATATTTACCCGAAATAAGGGGTCCGTATTCTAAAACAGTAACATTAGGCGATTTATCAAGTATGGCATCTGGATTAGATTGGGAAGAAGAATATTATTCTCCATTTTCAGTAACAGCATCAGCATATTTTATTGATAATCTTTCATCTCTAATTTTAAATCAAGAGATTATAAATCAGCCAGGAAAAAGTTTTGAATATCTTAGTGGAGCAACACAATTACTCGGAATGGCAATTGTAAAAGCAACTGGAAAAACTCTTAGCAATTATTTGTTTGAGAGTTATTGGAATCCAATGGGAGCAGAAAAAAATGCTTCTTGGCAAGTTGATCGTAAAATAGATGGTATTGAAAAAGCATTTTGCTGTATTGCTTCTAATGCTAGGGACTTTGCTAGGTTTGGAAAGCTCTATAAAAACTTTGGCCGATGGAATGGAAAAGTTTTAATTGACTCAGCATTTGTGGCAAAATCTATTTCTCCACGTTTTAATAATAGTCCGGAATATGGATATTCGTGGTGGTTACAAAATTTCAATGATGATAAGGTCTTTTTAATGAGGGGGCATTTGGGACAATATGTTATTGTTTTACCTGAAAAGAATATAATAGTTGTAAGACTTGGTCATTTAAAAGGTAATATAACTCCAAATAGTCCAAACGGAGATGTTCATGTCTATTTAGATGAGGCAATTAAAATGATTAATAATATTCATTAGATAATTTTTATACTGCTGGGTTTGGAATTTTATTATGAATCTCATCTATTTCAAACAATATTTCTGTTGAAAGTTTTACATTTTGAGTTTCAATATTTTCCTTTAATTGCTTTATAGAAGTTGCTCCAACAATATTACTAGTAACAAAACTTCTTTCACTAACAAACGAAAGAGCTAATTGAGTTAGTGTTAAACCATTTTCTTTTGCAAGCTGATAATAAAGTTTTGTGGCTTTTGCACATTCATCACTTGTGTATCTTTTATAATTTGGCATAACCTCTAATCTAGAACCTTTAGGTATATTTCCATCCATATATTTTCCAGTCAATACTCCAAAACCGAGGGGTGAATAAGCTAAAAGGCCTATGTTTTCACGATGACAAATTTCAGAATGACCAGTTTCAAATTCTCTACACAATAGAGAATATGCATTTTGAATTGACACCATTCTTGGGCGATTTACATTTGAAGCATTCAAAAACTTCATCATTCCCCATGGATTTTCATTTGATATTCCAACATGTCTAATTTTTCCTGAATTAATATGACCCTGTAAAGTGTCTAAAACATTTTCAAAGTTTTCTTCCCATGGATCATCTGTAATGAAAGTGAAGCCTCTTTTTCCGAATTTATTTGTCTTTCTTTCAGGCCAATGAAGTTGATATAGGTCAATATAATCCGTTTTTAAACGTTTTAAACTGTTATGCAGTGCCTCATCAATATTAGTTTTGTCAAAACTCATATTATCTCTAATATGAGAACTGAATGTCTCAGGCCCAGCAATCTTTGATGCTAAGATAACTTGATCACGTTTTCCATTTTTTTCAAACCAATTACCTATAATTTCTTCTGTTGCTCCATGAGTTTTTGATTCAGCAGGTACCGGATATAATTCGGCAGTGTCCCAAAAATTAATACCCTGATCTAAAGCATAATTCATTTGTTCATGACCTTCAAATTCGGTGTTTTGTTTTCCCCAAGTCATAGTTCCTAGACATATTTTACTTACATCCAAATCAGTATTTGGCAATCTTTTGTATTCCATTAATTTTTTAATTTATATTTTTTAACAACTCGGTAATAGTGTCAAGTTGTGGAGTTAAAATAACCTCTATTCTTCTATTAGCAGATTTTCCTTTTTCATTACTGTTAGGTCCTATTGGTAAAAACTCTCCTCTTCCAGCAGCAGTAATATTTTGTGGTAAAATCTGACTATTATTTAAAAGCAATTGAACAATTGCAGTTGCTCGTTTAGTTGAAAGATCCCAATTATTTTCAATTGGTCCTTTTCCTGTGTATGGCACATTATCAGTATGCCCTTCAATTAAAACATTAATTTCAGGATTTTCTGCTAAGACATTAGATAATTGATTTATTGCCTTTTCTCCTTCATTACCAACTGTCCAACTTCCTGATTTAAATAATAGTTTATTTTCCATCGACACATAAACTTTCCCATTTCTTTGCTCTACTGTTAGGCCATTTCCTTCAAAATTTAAAAGTGCATCTGATAAGTTTTTTTTAAGAAGACTTAGACTTTGCTCTTTTTCTAGGACAAGTCTTTCTAATTCACCAACTCGTGCAAGACCTTTATTTAGTTCATACTGTTTATAAGTTAAACTATCTAACAAGGCATTGTTTTCATTAATTCTAGCTTTAAGGTCTGAGTCACTTTTAGAAGCCAAAAAAGCATAGTCATTTTGTAATTTGTATAGTTTTGATTGTATAGCAAACAAACTGTCATTTGTAATCTTAAGAAGATTAATTTTTGATTCTAAACTTTGAGAAAGAGAATCAATATTATTCTTAAGTAATTTGTTTTCTTGTTGTGAAGCTCTATAATTCATTTTCTCATTTGCATAACGATCTTCAATCTCACTAAAAGTTTTAAACGAAACACAACCGTTAATTAAAAAAACAAAAATTATTATTGGGGAAAATGTTTTCATATTATATAATTAAAATTTTAAAATCAGTCCAACTGGACAATGGTCAGAATGGTAAGCCTCAGGCATTATGAAAGAATTCTCAATATTAGAGGATAATTCTTCACTAACCAAATTATAATCAATTCGCCAGCCTTTATTATTAGATCTGGAATTTGCTCGATAACTCCACCAACTATAGTTATGTGGATCTGGATTTAATAATCTGAAAGAATCAATAAAACCATTATTTAAAAAATTATCAAGCCATAATCGTTCTTCAGGCAAAAATCCAGAAACATTTTTATTTCTAATTGGATCATGAATATCAATAGATTTATGACATATATTATAATCTCCAGATATTACAATACGAGGAAAGTCTTTTTTCAATTCGCTAATATAGTCTTGAAATTCCTCCATAAAATTAAATTTGAAATCAAGTCTTTCAATATTCGTTCCAGAAGGAAGGTATAAGCTCATTACTGAGCATTCATCAAAATCAACACGAAGAGTTCTTCCTTCATAATCCATTGAAGGTATTCCAGTTCCATAAAAAATATTATTTGGTTTTTTTTTGGTTAGAATTCCAACGCCACTATAACCTTTTTTTTGAGCTGAAAACCAATAATGATTATACCCTAGTTCTTCAAAAATACTTGAATCAATTTGATTTTTTTGAGCCTTTGTTTCCTGTATGCAAACAACATCTGAATCTGATGATTTGAGCCATTCAGCGAATCCTTTTTTCAAAGCTGCTCGAATACCATTCACATTATATGAGATAATTTTCATTATTCACTAAAATAATAATTCCGGTAATTATATTTACCTGAAATAATAAAAGTTTCCATTGATGTTTTAACAAGGCAAAGAATCTGTTTTGGAAAAACTAATTTAAATTTTCTGCAACCAGTCTTTAATATTTAGCTTTTGTTCTAAAAAGCTAGATATGTCTTTTAATGAGATTCGTTCTTGACTCATTGTGTCTCGATCTCTTATAGTTACGGTTTTATCTTCTAAGGATTGATGATCAACTGTTATGCAATATGGAGTTCCCAAAGCATCTTGACGTCGATACCTTCTTCCTACAGCATCTTTTTCATCATAAAAAACGTTATATTTCCATTTTAAATCCTTTAATATTTCTCTAGCAATCTCAGGCAAGCCATCTTTTTTTAATAAAGGTAATACTGCTACTTTGGTGGGTGCTAAAATAGCAGGAAGTTTAAGCAGAGTTCTTGTACCTCCATCCTTAATAGGTTCTTCACGAAGAGCCCATGAAAAAACAGCTAAAAACATACGATCTAATCCGATTGAAGTTTCTACAACATATGGAATATAGCTTTCATTTCTTTCAGAATCAAAAAATTTAAGTTTTTTACCTGAAAATTCCTCATGTTTTGCAAGGTCAAAATCAGTTCGAGAATGAATTCCTTCTAATTCTTTAAATCCAAATGGAAATTTAAACTCAATGTCCGAGGCAGCATCTGCATAATGTGCAAGTTTTTCATGATCATGAAAACGATAATTTTCTTTACCCATTCCAAGAGATAAATGCCAATTCAGACGTGTTATTTTCCACATTTCATACCATTGTTTTTGTTCTCCAGGTGGAATAAAAAATTGCATTTCCATTTGCTCAAATTCTCTCATTCGAAATATAAATTGTCTAGCAACTATTTCATTTCTGAATGCTTTTCCAGTTTGAGCTATTCCAAAAGGAAGTTTCATTCTACCAGATTTTTGAACATTTAAAAAATTTACAAAAATACCCTGAGCAGTTTCAGGTCTCAAATATAAATTTGTAGATGATTCAGAAGAAGCTCCAAGTTTTGTTCCAAACATTAAATTGAATTGTTTGACATCAGCCCAATTCCTTGATCCAGATTCTGGACAAGCAATTTCTAACTCTTCTATTAAACTTTTAACGTCTGATAGATCTTCATTCTCTAATGATTTATTTAAACGATTAAGTATTAAAGAAGCTTTTTGTTTATATTCATTAATTTTTGGATTAGTTTCAATAAATTTTTCTTTATTAAATTCTTCTCCAAAACGTTTGAAGCCTTTTTTAATTTCTTTTTCAATTTTTAATTCAATTTTCGCAACATACTCTTCTACTAAAACATCTGCTCGATAACGCTTTTTTGAGTCTTTATTATCAATCAAAGGATCATTAAAAGCATCAACATGCCCTGAAGCTTTCCAAATTGTTGGGTGCATAAAAATTGCAGAATCTAACCCTACAATGTTTTCATGCAATTGGACCATAGATTTCCACCAATATTCTCGAATATTATTTTTTAAAATTACTCCATTTTGCCCATAATCATATATGGCATTTAAACCGTCATAAATTTCACTCGAGGAAAAAACAAAACCATACTCTTTTGCATGAGATATAGTTTTTTTAAAATGATCTAATTGATTTATCATAAAGCAAAAATAAGTCTTTTTAATTTCTATAATACATTGATGAAAATTAATTACAATATGATTTAAAATTTAAACAATTTTAAATTATAAACAGTCAAACCTAATTAAATGAAGACTTAGTAAATTATTATATTATTTTTGTTGATGAATTAGTATTATGCTTTGCAAACAAGTTTCATTTTTATTGTTTTTTGGTCTACTATTCTTTAGCTGTGCTAAAAGAGGTAGTCCTACTGGAGGTTATAAAGACACCATTCCTCCTTTAATGGTAAATGCTTCTCCGAAAAATAAAACTACTTTTTTTAAAAGCAAGAAAATCACAATTACATTTGATGAATATGTAAAACTAAATGACATCAATCAGCAATTAATTATTTCTCCTCCTATTGGAAAAGATAAATATACTGTGGAACCTCAATCAACTATATCCAAAAAAATAAAAATTGAATTTACTGATAGTTTAAGTCTTGCTGAAAAAACAACCTATACCTTTAATTTTGGAAGTAGTGTTGAAGATAATAATGAAGCAAACACATTACCTTTTTTTTCATATACTCTTTCAACCGGTCCTGTTATTGACTCACTTTTTTTAAAAGGAAAAGTTTCCGATGCATTTGAGGAAGACAGTGAAAGATTTATCTCGTTATATCTTTATCCTATCGATAGTACTCATAATGATTCAACTATATATCTAAAAAAACCATTCTACGTAACCAGTACTTTAGATACTGTTCTATATAATTTTCAAAATTTAAGAAAAGATACCTATCAAATAATTGCCTTGAAAGATTATGGAAAAAACTATGTGTACGATCAAGGGGTAGATAAAATAGGGTTTATTGATGAAAAAATCTCTTTACCCGGTGATACTGTATATAATTTTAAATTATTTAAAGAAAAATCAAAATTTTTTTGGGATCGTCCAAAATATATTAATGATCATCATATAATTTTTGGATATTATGGAATTCCTGAAAAAGATCCAATTGAACTAATCACTCCTGTTCCCGATGGTTTTGAAACTTTTATAACTCAAGAGAGAGAAAAAGACACTTTAAACTTTTGGTTTCCAGAAATTGAAGCAGACTCTCTTCAATTCGCTCTTAAAACAAAAGATAGCATATATAATGTAAGTGTTAAATTTTATAAACCTGTATTAGATTCTTTGGTTGTTTCTCCAATCCAAAAAAAGACCATTGATTTAAACGATACCCTTAAGTTCAATAGCTCATTACCTATAACTGAATTAAACAAAAAATTTATTACAATCAAGAATAAAGATTCTATTAAACTTCCATTTGAATTGATCTTGAATAAAAATAAAGATTTTATTCAGGTATATTTTGAATTAGAACCTAACGATAAATACTCTGTTTCAATTCTTCCAAATGCATTTAAAAATTTATGGGGAGGCACTAATGATACAATTAATTTAATCTTACCTACTAAATCATTTGACTCATATGGTCTTATTAACCTTAAACTAAAATGGGAGATGAAAGAACAAGATTTTATTTTAGAACTTCTCGATATAAAAAATAACGTTTTGAGTAGGGTCTTTGAAAAAAATGATATAAACAAGTACACCTTTAAACTGCTAAATCCTGCAAATTATAAAGCAAGAATTATTTTAGATGATAATAAAAATAGAAAATGGGACACGGGAAATTATTTAAAAAAAATCCAGCCTGAAAGAGTTATCTATTTGCCTGACACGATTGAGTTAAGAGCCAATTGGGAAATCAATGAAGTTTTTATTCTAAAATAAAACTGTCTTTATCCTTTAGAAATGGTAAGGAATTCCTTGTATTTTTAAGATGTTGTTTGTCTATTTTGATACAATAAACTCCTGTTTTCGTTTCTAAATCTAATATGCGTTTACCTAGAGGATCTATTACAAGTGAATGTCCAGGGTAAAAATTTTCATTTTCATCAGACCCAACACGATTTACTCCAATGCAATAAGAAACATTTTCTATAGCTCTAGCGATTATTAAATTATCCCAAGCATTAATCCTAGGAGATGGCCAATTGGCAACAAAAATTAATAGGTCGTAAAATTGAGTGTTTCTCGACCAGACAGGAAATCTAAGGTCATAACACACTCTCAAAAGTATTTTCCATTCATTATATTCAACTAATCCTAAATTAGAACCAGAACAATATGATTCTGCTTCTCCTACCATATTACCGGTAATTCCAGCTAAAGCAGGTAATGTATGACGCTTATCATAAAAATGAATGAGTCCATTCGGTTCAACAAAAACAAATCTATTATAAAAACATTTCTTTTCTTTAATAACTAAACTTCCACAAATCGCCGCATTTTTTATTTTCGAAAGTTGTTTTAGCCAAATTATAGTCTCTCCTTGCATTGATTCAGCTATATTTTTTGGATTGAAAGTAAAGCCAGAGGTGAACATTTCAGGAAGAACAAATAAATCTATATCAGATTGTTCCTCTAATATTTTTTTTTCTATTATTTTTCTATTTAAAGAAGGGTTTTCCCAAACCAAATCAATTTGAACTAAACCAACACTTAGTTTTTCTTTCATAACTTTATAAGTATAAAGAATTTATTAGTCTCTTATTTGAATCACTTTAGGAGGTTAAAAATTAGCTTTTCAATAAAGTGGATAAGTACTCTCTATTCATTCTAGCTATATTTTCCAATGAAATCCCCTTGGGACATTCTACTTCACAAGCACCTGTATTAGTACAGTTTCCAAACCCTTCTTGATCCATTTGTTTAACCATATTTCTTACACGATCTGTTGCTTCAACTTTACCTTGAGGCAGTAATGAATACTGAGAAACTTTTGCGGAAACAAAAAGCATCGCAGATGCGTTTTTACAACTAGCAACACATGCTCCACAACCTATGCATATTGCAGCATCAAAAGCACGATCTGCATCATACTTTTCAATTGGAATAGAATTTGCGTCTTGAGTATTTCCAGAGGTATTTACACTAATGAAACCTCCTGCCTGTTGAACTCTATCAAATGCAGACCTATCTACAACTAAATCTTTTATTACTGGAAAAGCATTTGCTCGAAAAGGTTCAATTATTATGGTTTCGCCATCTTTAAACTTTCTCATGTGAAGCTGACAGGTTGTTACTAATCTGTCTGGACCATGAGCCTCTCCATTAATAAACATAGAACACATTCCACATATACCCTCCCTACAATCATGGTCAAACGCGACTGGATCATCACCTTTTTTTATTAATTGATCGTTTAAAACATCCATCATTTCAAGAAATGACATATCCGGTGAAATATCTGAAATATTATACTTCACCATTTTTCCTTTTGACTTAGAATTTGATTGCCGCCAAATTTTTAATGTTAAATTCATTCTTTATTTATATGATCTTATTTTAACTTCTATTTCCTCATAATAAAGCATTTCTTTTCTTAGAATTGCTTCAGAAGGTTCACCATTATTTTCCCAAGAAGATACAAAATTAAAAAAATCGTCATCACGTAAAGCTTCACCTTCAGGTGTTTGAGACTCTTCTCTAAAATGTCCTCCACAAGATTCTGTTCTTTCTAAGGCGTCTTTTGCAAAAAGCTCTCCTAATTCTAGAAAATCAGCAACTCTACCCGCTTTTGCTAATTCTTCATTAAATTCATCAACTTTTCCCGGCACTTTAACGCTTTCATAAAAGTCTTTTCTTAAAGATTTAATTTCGCTAATTGCTTCTTTTAAATCTTTTTCATTTCTAGACATTCCACATTTATCCCACATTATCTTACCAAGTTTTTTATGATAATAATCCACAGAATGTTCCCCTTTATTATAGATAAACTTCGCTAATCTTACTCTAATAGCTTCTTCTGCTAATACAAATTCTGGAGTGTCAGTAGAAATTTTTCCAGTACGAATATCTCCAGAGAGATAATCTCCTATTGTATATGGTAAAACAAAATATCCATCTGCCAAGCCTTGCATCAAAGCAGACGCACCAAGTCTATTCGCTCCATGATCAGAAAAATTAGCTTCTCCAATAGCATAACAGCCAGGGATAGAAGTCATTAAATTGTAATCTACCCAAACACCTCCCATTGTATAATGAACTGCAGGATAAATCATCATTGGTGTTTCATAAGGGTTTTGATCTACAATTTTTTCATACATCTGGAATAGATTTCCATATTTAGATTTAATAATTTGCTGACCCAGTTTTTTAATTAAAACATTGTCTTCTTCATTTAAACCCTTAACATGAGCTTCTTCTTTTCCATATCTTTCTATTGCAGAAGAAAAATCAAGATAAACAGCTTCACCTGTTTTATTAACTCCATAACCTGAATCACATCGTTCTTTTGCAGCTCTAGATGCAACATCTCTAGGAACAAGATTTCCAAAAGCAGGATAACGACGTTCTAAATAATAATCACGGTTTTCCTCTTCAATTTCAGTAGGACTTAATTTACCTTCTCTTATAGCTTTAACATCTTCTATGTTTTTTGGAACCCAGATTCTACCATCATTTCTCAAAGATTCAGACATTAAAGTAAGTTTAGATTGATGATCTCCAGAAACAGGTATACATGTAGGGTGAATTTGAGTAAAGCATGGATTTGCAAAATGAGCTCCTTTCTTGTGTATTTTCCATGCTGCTGTTACATTTGATCCCATTGCATTTGTTGATAAGAAAAAAACATTTCCATATCCGCCTGAAGCAATTACAACAGCGTGAGCACTATGCCTTTCTAATTTTCCATTAACAAGATTTCTGGCAATAATTCCTCTTGCCTTCCCATCAACGAGAACTAAGTCCATCATTTCATGACGGTTATACATTTTAATTTTTCCTCTTCCTATTTGACGATTCATTGCCGAATAAGCTCCTAACAATAGTTGTTGACCTGTTTGACCTTTAGCATAAAAAGTTCTGGAAACTAATACTCCACCAAATGATCTATTATCTAGTAAACCCCCATAATCTCTTGCAAATGGTACTCCCTGAGCTACACATTGATCTATAATATTAGCTGAAACTTCCGCTAATCTATACACATTTCCTTCTCTGGAACGATAGTCTCCTCCTTTAATAGTATCATAGAAAAGACGATATGTTGAATCTCCATCACCTTGATAGTTTTTTGCAGCATTAATCCCTCCTTGAGCTGCTATTGAATGAGCTCTTCTAGGAGAATCTTGAAAGCAAAAAGATTTTACATTATATCCCAATTCGGCTAATGTAGCTGAGGCAGATGCTCCTGCAAGTCCAGTTCCGACAACAATAACATCAATTAACCTCTTGTTTGCAGGGCTAACTAGATTTATACTACTTTTATGATTAGTCCATTTCTCTTTAAGAGACCCTTTTGGTGTTTTTGAATCCATTTTTGACATACTTTAACCGTTTAGATGATGAAATATTGCTATAAAAATAAATCCTAAAGGAATTATTAAAGAAAAAGCTATTGTAAACTTTTTTAATCCTATCATAAATTTATTATTGAACCCAACCGATTGAAAAGCTGAGCTAAATCCATGATACAGGTGAAGGGCTAAAAAAATAAAAGAAACAGAATATAGGCCTACTCTAATTGGACTATGAAATTTATGAACCAATTCTTCATAATAACGATTTGGATCGTCAGGAAGAACTTGTATGTATTTGTAATTCATTTCTGGAACCCAAAAATCATAAAAATGTAATACCAAAAATGATAGAATAACTAGACCTGAAATAATCATATTTCTTGATGTCCAATTTGCATTTTCTGAACCTTTGTAGAATGTATAATTGTTTGTTCTTGCTTTTTTATTTTGAATTTCTAAGATAAAACCCATTATAAAATGAAAGAATACTCCAAAAATTAAAACAGGCTGTAAAACAAATTGAACAAGAGGGTTTGTTCCCATAAAATGAGATAAAAAGTTAAAAGTCTCCTCACTAAAGACAGATATAATATTTATGGTGAAATGTTGAGCAAGAAAAAAAACTAGAAACAAACCAGAAAGTGCCATAGCAACTTTTCTTACTATTGATGATAAAATCATACAGAAAATTTCATTAAGCTCTTTACTACAAAATTAAGTCACAATCACTAGACCGCCAACCCGGTTTTGTTATTTTTAAAGAATCTTCATAAGAGAAAAATATATTTTCCAACGCTTTAGACAGGTCTTATATAAAAAAGATGTCAATTTATTTTGAAACTTTTACTAAAGTTTTCTCCATTTTTTTTAACATTCAAACTATAATCTCCTGGTGACAAATAATAAATTTCATCCTCCCCAAGATGGAAGTTTTTATTTTTTGCTTTAGTGTCTTTATTGTATTGTAAATTATATTCAATTTCATTAAACCCTGAGTCTAATATTATTTCCTTTTCATAAATAATATTTTTATTTTTTGATCTTATACTAATTATTGAATTTCCAGCTGTCTTTGACCAAAGAGTAAATTTAAAAGAAGGTTTATAAAATTTTGACCAAGCAGTTCTTCTTGACCCCCATCTTTCGGAAAACTTTAGGGGTTTAATTTCAAATAAATGAATTGAATTATCTAATATATCTAAAGTCAAAGATTGTACAAATTCTATATTACTTTTAAAAATAGATCTCCCATGTGTTCCTATTATTAAATCATTTGCCTCAGATTGAACTACCAAGTCATGAACAGCCGCAGTTGTTAGTCCATTTTGAAATGCTTCCCATTTTTTTCCATTATTTAACGATATATATGTCCCAATATCATTTCCCAAATATAAAATATTAGACTTTTTTGGATCTTCATAAATAACATTTATTGGGCTATCAGGTAATCCAGTGGTTATTGAACTCCATGTTTTTCCATAATCATTGCTTACATATGCATAAGAGCTAAAATCATCCCTTCTGTATCCATTAAGTGATAAATAAACACGATTCTTAATATGAGAAGATGCAACCACTCTACTAGCCCATAAATGTTTAGGTAAGTTTTCAGAGATTATATCCCAAGTTACTCCGCCATTTTTAGTTACAGCTACCTTTCCATCATCACTTCCAGTATACAAAAGTCCAAATTTGAAAGAGGATTCTGAAATTGTAGTTAATGTTCCGTAGGCAACATTTCCCTTTTTACCTCCAAATGTCAAGTCATCTGAAATCAAATTCCATGAATCTCCCTTATCAAAAGATTGGTGTAGTTTGTTACTTCCAAAATATAATATATCTTGATTGTGTTTAGACAAAAGTATTGGTGTTTGCCAATTAAAACGGTAAGGAGATTCTCCTAATTCGTGTTTAGGCTGAATTGAATTTCTATAGGAATTACCTCCATCAGCTAGGTTTAATCGATAATAATTTCCAAATTGAAACCCTGTATAAACAATATTTGAATCTCGTTTATCAATCTGCACTTGCATTCCATCTCCTCCTAAAATCATTTGCCATGGATTTTTTCCAGTAGCTTGCCATCTTGAGTCTTCAATCGAATTATTTTGGCCTTTCCAAACACCATTATCTTGAAGGCCTCCATATACATTATAAGGTTTTTCATAATCTACATTGATAGAATAGAACTGCCCTACATTTGATGAATTGTTTTTAATCCAATTAACACCATCATCATAAGTTATATTAACCCCTCCATCATTTCCATTAATTAAATGTCCTGGTTTTTTTGAGTTAATCCATAATGCATGATGATCTGAATGAACATTGTTTTTTCCAATAGAGTAAAAAGTTTTTCCGGCATCATCAGAAGTTAATAGAGGTACACCGTATATATATATTTTATTTGAATTGTATGGGGCAACATGAATATGACCAAAATAATATCCATAACTGTAATATACTGCATCCAAGAGTTCTTTGTGTGTTTTTTTCCAAGTTAAACCTCCATCTTCACTTTTATATACTTCAGGACCTATTACTGGTGTGTCAAAAAGCTGAGCATTTGCATCTTCTAAATAAATTGATAAATCAACAGGACTCAAAGCTCCATTACTAACCATATTTTTTAAATTTTTGGCTTTGTATTTTTCTTGAAATCCATTATTCTTTAAAAAAATATTTAAGTCATCATCGTTTATTGATAGGAAGTCAGATTTGGTCATAATCTTAAAATCATCTTTTGATAATATTTCCTTAGACACTTCTTTATTTTCTCTTCTAAACTGATTATCATGAATGGCATAAATTGTATTCTTATCATACACAGCCAAGCCTATTCTCCCTACTCCTTCCCCGTTAGGAAAACCACTTTTAAAATCACTTATGAGATTCCAGCTCTCTCCATAATCTAAACTTTTATATATTCCTGATGAAGCACCATTACCCTTAAAATTCCATGCTTTGCGATCTTTTTCCCAAGAAGTCGCAAAGATTATTGATGGATTTTTGGGGGATTGTGCCATGTCAATAATCCCCGTTTGATTGTTAATATATAGAGTTTTTTTCCAATTAATTCCTCCATCTTTTGAAACATATATCCCGCGAGCATCACTTAATGAATAAAGAGGGCCTGTTGATCCAACTATTATATGTTCTGGATCATCAGGATTTATTATTATTTTTCCAATATGGTGGGTTTCAGACAATCCATGATGACTCCATGTTTTACCATTATCTTTTGTTCTCAAAATTCCGATTCCTGCATATGAAGATCTAGATGAGTTGTTTTCTCCTGTGCCTACCCATAAAGTTTTTGAAGGCCAGTGCATTGAAATCTCTCCAACATTTTGAGTTGGAGCATTATTCATTATTGGTGTAAAACTAATTCCATTATCTTTTGTATACCATATACCTCCAGACGCATAAGCTACATAAAACTCTGTGGACTCATCTGGGTTAACAGCTAAAGCGACAACTCTTCCACTCATAACTGCAGGACCTATTGCAGTAAAAGGAACATTTTTAAATCTTGATTTTTTTTGATTTAAAAAGTGTGATTGACTTATATTATAGGTGTCTTCTTCAACAGGATTGATTTGAGAGAACAGAAAACTGCTAAAAAGTGAAATGAAAATAAATTTTTTTATCATGATTGTAATTTCTATTATTTGTTAAATTAATAAAAAAATGATTGTTACATAATTTATTTAAAACCCATTATCTTCGTTAATAAAGAATTTATATGCGTTATAGACCAATTTCATCTTCAGTTTATAAAAAAAATAGAACTAATTTTTCTAAAAGTATTGACTCTCTAGGCATTGCTGTATTTAATTCTAATGATATTTATCCAATTAGTGCAGACAGCACTCTTCCATTTGCTCAGCATAGAGATATTTTCTATTTAACTGGAATTGATCAAGAGGAAACAATTTTATTACTTTTTCCACAAGCAAAAAATCCAAAACATAGAGAGATTCTATTTGTCAAGGAAACAAATGATCATATTGCTGTGTGGGAAGGAAAAAAATTATCTAAAAATCAAGCTAAAGCTATTTCTGGTGTTGAAACAATTTTTTGGATTTCCGAATTTGAAAATATCTTTTTTAAATTGGCAGCGCAATCTGAATCATTTTACTTTAATACCAATGAGCATTATAGAGCTTCAGTCCAAACTCAAACTAGAGAAGATAGATTCATAAAATGGGCTAAAAAAAAATACCCTGCCCATAAAGTAGGTAAAAGTAATCCTATTTTGCAAAGATTAAGGTCAATTAAATCAGATGAAGAAATTAAACAAATTCAAAAGGCCTGTAGTATTACTGAAAAGGGTATAAGAAGATTGATTAATTTTATTGAGCCTGGGGTTTGGGAATACGAAATTGAGGCTGAACTATTGCATGAATTCATAAGAAACCGTTCCAAAGGGTTTGCATATACTCCAATAATAGCTTCAGGGAAAAATGCAAATGTTCTTCATTATATTGAAAATAATAAGCAATGTAAAGATGGAGAATTAATTCTTTTAGACGTTGCAGCAGAATATGGTAATTACTCGAGTGATCTGACCCGAACTCTTCCTGTGTCAGGCAAATTTAGTACTCGCCAAAAAGAAGTATATAATGCCGTTTTAAATGTAAAAAATGAAGCTACAAAATTATTAATTCCAGGTGCTTTTTGGGAGGAATATCATATCGTAGTTGGAAAACTTATGACTTCTGAATTATTAAAGCTTGGTTTGCTTAATAAAGCTGACATTCAAAATCAAACATCTGAATTACCTGCATATAAAAAATATTTCATGCATGGAACCTCACATCATATAGGACTTGATACTCATGATTATGGTATTTTAGATGATCCTATTAAAACGAATATGGTTTTTACTGTTGAGCCAGGAATTTATATTCCTGATGAAGGTTTTGGTGTTCGATTAGAGGATGACGTGGTTGTTCAAGAGAATGGTGAACCTAAGAATTTGATGGATAAAATTCCGATAGAAATAGAGGAAATAGAGGAATTAATGAATAAAAATTAATGGCATCCGCAATCAGGACCGCATCCCTTATCAGTTTGAGCAGCAAAATATTTTTTATATAAATAGCGCAATGCTAAAACACCTGATAACAAAACCAAAAACGTCTGTATAATTTCCATTAAGATAAAATTTGATAAGCGATTAATGCAGCAAGATATGCAATAATAGTCATAAACACGAATTGCAATATTGGCCACTTCCATGAATTAGTCTCTCTACGAACTATTGCTAATGTACTCATGCACTGCATTGCAAAAGCATAAAAAAGAAGTAATGAAACTCCTGTTGGAAAATTAAACATAGGTTGACCGTTAGGTTTTAATTCAGCTTTCATTTTTTCTTTAATCGTTGAATCATTTTCTTGACCTACACTATAAATTGTAGCTAGAGTTCCAACAAAAACTTCACGAGCGGCAAATGAGGTTATTAAGGCTATTCCAATTTTCCAATCATAACCCAGAGGGCTTATAATTGGTGTAATAGATTTACCGAGAATTCCTATATAAGAATGTTCTAACTTAAAGGACCCTATTTCATAGTCTAAAGATTCTTCGGATAGATCTGAAAATTCATATTTAGATTTTATGATTTTTTCTGCATTATTAAAATTTTCTCCTGGACCAAAAGAAGCTAAGCCCCAGAGAATAATTGAAATTGATAAAATAATTTTTCCTGCTTCAAAAATAAATGCCTTAACTTTTTCAATTACATTGATAAATATATTTCTTAGTAATGGAAGCTTATAGTTTGGTAACTCTACAACAAAATAAGTTTTATGATTCATTTTAAGAATTCTAGTTAAAAGAGCTGAAGATAAAAGAGCTACTATAAAACCTAAAAGATATAGTGCCATTAAAGTAATCCCTTGAAGATTCATTCCCATCCATCTCTGATCAGGAATTATAAGGGCTATTATAATAAGATAAACAGGCAATCTTGCAGAACAAGTGGTGAAGGGTGTCACCAAAATCGTAATAAGTCTTTCTTTCCAGTTTTCTATATTTCTTGTAGCCATTATTGCTGGTATAGCACAGGCTGTTCCAGAAATTAAAGGAATCACACTTTTACCACTTAAACCAAACTTACGAAGACCTCTGTCCATAAGAAATACTACTCTACTCATATAACCTGATTCCTCAAGAATAGATATAAAAAAGAATAAAAAAGATATTTGTGGAATAAAAATAACAATCCCACTAATTCCAGAAATTATACCTTCAGAAAGTAAATTAGTAAATAACCCCGGAGGAAAATTTCGCTTAACGTTCTCGCTTAAAGAAACAAAACTAGAATCTATGAAGTCCATAGGAATGCTACTCCAGTCATATATAGATTGAAAAATTAAAAGAAGTATGAAAAAGAAAATTATATAACCCCAAAATTTATGAATTAGAACTCTATCTAGTCGACTTCTGAGGTTTGTTGCCTCATTTATATTTACGAAATAACTTGTCTTTAAAACTTTATTAATTAATTGATACCTCTTTATAGTCTCCTTCTGTTGAAGTCTTTTTAAAATTTCTTTAGGTTGAGTTTTAAATTCAGTTGAGTCATCTACTTTTTGTCTGTCAATTTTACCAAAATTTACGTCTTGAGTGATGACTAACCATAATTTATATATCGATTCATTTGGAAAAACTTTATTTAAGCGATCAAAATATTCATTATCAATTATTTTTAAATTTAATGATTCGTTAGTTGATAACGCCCTGTAGTTAATTAATAAAGATTTTAATTCTTCAATTCCAGAGCTATTCCTTGCACTTACTAATGCAACTTTTGTATCCAACTGTTCCTCAAGCAATTTTAAATCAATACTTATACCTTTTCTTTTCATCTGATCTGACATGTTTATTGTCAATATTGTAGGAATATTAAGATCTTTTATTTGAGTAAACAGTAATAAGTTTCTTTTTAAATTTTCAACATCAGTAACAACAATTGCAACATCAGGATAATCTCGATCATTTTTATTAAGCAATAATTCAACAACCAAACTCTCATCCATTGATGAAGCATTCAAACTATAAGTTCCTGGAAGATCAATAACATGTGCTTTTGTTGTTCTATCTAAAAGACATTTTCCTTCTTTTTTTTCAACAGTTATGCCTGGGTAATTTCCAACTTTTTGGTTAAGACCAGTTAATTGGTTAAATACAGATGTTTTACCAGTATTAGGATTTCCAATTAGAGCAACATTTATAGTCTTTATCATTATTAAATAATGGGATCTATGAAAATTTTACATGCCAATGTTTTACGAATAGCTAGGTGTGTCCCATCTAACTCAAGATACATAGGGTCATTAAATGGGGCAAATTGGAGTAACTGAACTTCATTGCCTGGGAGGCAGCCCATTTCAATTAGTTTTATTGGTAATTCAGAAGTTTCAAAATATATAATAATACCTTTTTCTCCTCTTTTCAGCTTATCTAAAGACTTCATTATTTAGAATGAGTTTAAAAAACAAAAGTAGGTATTTTTATTTGTTGAGTAAAAATTTAATTTATTGAATATTCTACTTTTAAAATCTTAATGTCTTTTTGTATCTCATCCATATCCTCTCGAGAAGTCCCATCATAATAACCTCTAATTCTTTGATCAGGATCTACTAGAGTAAAATTTTCCGTATGAATCATATCATGCTTACCTCCATCTCCATTTTTTTTAACAGCTAGATAGGATTGTCGAGCCAAATCATAAATTTCTTGTTTTTGACCTGTTACCAAATGCCATTTTTCATCAATAACACCCTTTTCTAAAGCATATTTTTTTAATTGAGCTACTGAATCAATTTTAGGAGTAACAGAGTGTGACAAAAGTAAAACAGAAGAATCTTTTTTATAGATATTTTGAAGAATAGACATGTTATCTGTCATAATTGGACATATTGAAGGGCATGTAGTGAAGAAAAAATTCGCAACATAAATTTTATTTTCAAATGTTTTTTGTGTAACCAATTCACCATTTTGATTTTTTAATTTAAAATCTGCTATTCGATGAAATTTTTTAATGTGCTGAATACTACTATCAACAAGCTCTAAATTTACCATTGCAGGATTATAAATAGGCAAAATTCTTTTAGGTTTTAAAGCATTATAAAATAATAATAGGATTATAAAGCAAATTGATGAAAATACAGATAAGAACACTTTGTATTTAGAAAAAAAACTTCTCAATTTAAATTAATTTATTTTAACCTTTGCAAAGATACACAAAAGCAATAGCGTTAAACTATTATTAAAGGTTTATCAAATTTTTATGGTCAATTAAAAAATACTACTTTTGGACGCAAATTAAATTTTTATGAGTTTATTTTTTATCAAAGGAGTTCAATTACTTCTTAGTTTATCAATACTGATAATTTTACATGAATTAGGACATTTTATTCCAGCAAAATTATTTAAAACCAGGGTAGAAAAATTCTATTTATTTTTTGATATAAAATTTTCATTATTTAAAAGAAAAATTGGTGAAACAGTTTATGGTATAGGCTGGCTTCCTTTAGGAGGTTATGTAAAAATAGCTGGGATGATTGATGAAAGTATGGATACCGAACATTTAAGCAAAGACCCTGAGCCCTGGGAGTTTAGATCAAAACCAGCATGGCAACGCTTAATAATAATGCTAGGTGGAGTTGTTATGAATCTTTTTCTTGGATTTTTAATATACATGATGGTTGCTTTCATTTGGGGGAAAACTATCATAACAAATGAAGATCTACCAGGTGGATTTGAGGTCGCTGAAATCATGAAACCTTATGGTTTTAAAGATGGAGATAAAATATTAGAAGTAAATGGAGAAAGCTTAGAAAATATAGTTGATTTTTCCAAATATTTATTTTTAAGAAATGTTTCAACTGTAAAAGTTGAGCATTATGATGGTCGAAAAGAAGTTTTATCTATCCCTGAAGATATTGGAATACAAATGTTCGAAACAGGAAATTTTTCCCCATTTACTGCATTGGTTCAACCAATTATCGATTCCATTGAACCTAATTCTCCAGCGCAAAAGGCAAATTTAATGTCAGAAGATTTGATTTTATCTGTTAATGGAACATCCGTCATAAAATGGCAAGATTTTACAAAATTAGTTAAAGAAAGTTCCTCAAACACAATAAATCTAGATATTCAAAGAACAGGGAGGGTTATTTCAAAAACAATAAGTTTAAGAGATGATAAAACAATTGGAGTAAGGTTAATGATTCCAGTTATTACTCCCACTAAATTGAGTTTCACAATTTCAGAAAGTATTTCTAAAGGTTATGAAAAAGCTTACTGGACTCTTTTAGATTATGTTTCACAATTTAAATATATATTTTCCAAAAAAGGAGCTTCACAATTGGGAGGCTTTGGTACAATTGGAAGTCTATTTCCTCCAACATGGAACTGGCAAGGATTCTTGGAAAGCACAGCATTAATATCCATCATATTAGCATTCATGAACCTTTTACCAATTCCAGCATTAGATGGAGGACATGTCATCTTTTTACTTTATGAAATAGTCTCTGGTCGTAAGCCAAATGATAAGTTCATGGAATATGCGCAAATGTTTGGGTTTTTTCTATTATTGACTCTTGTATTGTATGCTAATGGAAATGATGTCTACCGAGCAATTTTTGAGTAAAAATTTCAACCCAATTAAAAGAATGATTTTAACTTATTGGGGGAGCATAAAATGTTGAGTTTAAAAGCAATTGCTAATATTAAGATTTGATTACAAATACTAATATTTTTCTAGCACTTTTAACAAGTTTTAATCTGCAAAGTATTACATTTTTTAGCTGAATATCTCCTAACTAAATATTTTAAATTAATTGATTACATTTAAGCAGTTTAAACCATAATTATGAAAAAATTTCTTTTTGTTCTACTATTCATACCACTGGATTGTTTTGGCCAAAATGAAATAGAGTCCAATCATATATTTAAAGACACTTCAGAAGTAATTAATTCATCTACAATTCAAGTAGTAGAAAAAAATTTTTATAAAAATTTGATTGATAAAAATATTCAAATTATTGATGTACGGACCCTTGAAGAATATGAAGAAGGTCATATTATAAATGCAGTCAATATTAACTACAAATCTTCTGATTTTATTGAAAATATTTCTGCTTTAGATAAAAAAAAGCCCTATTTGATTTATTGCAAATCAGGAAATAGAAGTGAAAAAGCATCTAAAATAATGGATTCATTAGGGTTCTATAAAATCTATGATTTAAAGGGCGGCTTTTTGAATTGGTAAATACTATTTACTAAACTTAAGTAATTATAAAAACAATACTTTGAAAAGAATATTAAATTGATTATGTTAAAGAAAGTATTGCTACTGTTAAAAAAAAAATTTTTATTTTCTTTTATTTAGTGGAATTATTTTATCTACATCACACTTAGGTGACAACTATATGGGTATTAGCGATGAGGAAGGATATCTATTGACAATTGGTGTTTGTTGTCTGACTGCATTTTTTTTAGAATATTTAATCCCTTCAATAAGAAAAAGAAATTAAATATATACTAAGTGATTTTTTTGAAATTTTGTTTGCTCTTCTAGGTGTTTGCCTTTAAAGAACTTTTTTTGTGAATAATTAAAATAAAAATGGGAAAAAGAATGATACAACTAAAGTCCATATTGTGTATAAAGGGAGAAATTCCCCAATTCTTTTTTCAATACTTTTAATGCCTGATGAACCTTTTAAAACTAATAATATTTGTCGTGAAACAATTATTAAGTGCGACAAAATCAAGAGATTTGACCCCAAAACTGCCATTCTATTTGGAGTAATTCCAAACTCAAACAATCTAAATCCTATTGCTGATAAAGCGAATACGTTGTCTAAAACACTTATAAGAGAAAGAAGAAATAATAAAATCATTTGAAATCTATTTTCACTTGACTTAATTGACTCTCCCAGTGAAAAAAGAATAATAGCCATGACAGCAATTAAAATTATATTAAATATTAAAAGGAAGTCTCTATCATTATATATGTTTTTATTTGAAACAGTTATTGCAATTGAAAAAATAAGTAATGTAATAAAAACAAAAGGAGTAAATATTTTTGCAATTACGGGAGAGATTTTACCTGCTAAAGAAGGATTGTTTAATACCAAGAAAGAAGCTAAAATCGGCACTCCTGCTATTCCCCAGCTAGCAATATTGTTTATGTAAAACTCCTCAATATTTAAGTCTATTAATTCAAATAATACTATTGTTACTGCAGTAAATAAAAACCCTGAAATTACTATCAATCCAGTCATTACAATGAAGTCCCCATTATAACGAAGAAAGTCAATACGTGCATTACTGTCTTTCCAGTTTTTTCCCATAAAAGCAAAACCATACGTAGACCATAAAAATAATGGTAGATGAATACAAGAAAGGACAAAGACGTCAATTGTATTATTTCCAGGGAGTAAGTTTATAAAAATAGCGGAAATGATAAATATAAAAGCAGGTAGAATCCAATTATTAAAAGATAAATTATTACGCCAAGAAACATATATGGTTAGCATTGGAAAAACAATCAAACTAATATTTCGGGGATAAAAAACTTCTGGATCAAGATTAAATATTCTTGGAAATTGAACTATTAAGCCAGAAAAAGAAATAGCACCTAAAACAATAAGCCATTCCTTAGAGCGTCCCCAAGAAATTTCGCTTTGACTATTTTTTAGGTTTTTCATTTAGTTAAATTACGCTATTTAATTTATTCATTAAATTTAAATATTTAACAAAAAGAATTGTTGAATCAATTAATTGGCATAGTATTTATTTAAATAGAATACTAATTCAAAAAACAAAGATGAATTACTGGTAGTTTTGATTAAATATGAGATTGATGACTAGTAGTTTATTTTAAATTGTACTTGTATTTTCTATACCCTTTTGTATACTCTCCAGTTTGAATGGATGATAATTTTATGGAATTATTAAAGTTAAATATGGGATCTGTAATTTCATTTTTGTGTAATTTTTCATAGGTTTCAAAATCTATATCGATCCTATTGTTTAATACTTCAAAAAGCTTTGAAAATTTTACCTTCTCTTTCCAATTATCTTGAATTATTCCTTCAAAAATTTTTGCTTTAGATCCACTTCCATAACTAATAAATCCAATTTTATTATTGGATAGTTCTTGATTATCATTTATAGCATTGTTTAACATGCTTAGAAGTGACATAAAAATAGATGCGGTATACATATTTCCAATTTCAGAGGATGCAAGCTCACCTGGAGCTATTCTTTCACTAATAAAATTATTATACAATTTTGATTTGCCTGCTAATCTAATCCAAGCCTTTTCATCAGCATTATGAATCTCTCCAATTTCATTAATTAACTGATCTAAGGATTCGTTTTCATCAAGCCATAAAATCCATTTTTTTATTAACATTTTTCTGCCATGAAAAGCATAAGGTAGATGGAAAATTAAGTGATTCCAATCTTTGAGAATATTTACTTTTTTTTGACTAGTAAAATGGTCTAACGCTTCAAAAATTCTTTCTTGATAACACTCGTTTGAATATTGACTCTCAAATATTGGTTCTTCCTTATGGAGTTCAAAATTAACATTCGAGTATGACCAAAACTCAGATTTATTATTATTTAAAATATTTAATGCTTCCTTATCTGAGATTTCTTTACCAAATAAATTTGCTGTCTCTTTTAAAATTTCTTTTTTATCATGAACCCTTCTTGGTTTAAAAAAATCACTAGTACTTTTTGTAGCAACACCCCAATTATTTGTAATAGAAATAATACTAGGGTTCTCTGAAATTAATAAAGCTACAGCCCCTGCACCTTGAGTATATTCTCCTGTTGATTCTAATTCATATTTTGATAGATCCGAGGCAATAACCACCGCTTTTCTATCATCTCCATTTATAACCCAATCATTACAATTTTGTAAAGCGTCAACCGCACCCACACAAGCAAATGTAAGGTCAACGACATCACAATTTTTAAAACATCTTGAACCAAATTTATTACTTAATATTTCTTCTAAAATTTCTAATACATATGAAGAAGTTGACTTTGAGGCATCCAGTGCACTTTCAGTTCCCAAATAGATACGTCCAATTTCTCTTGGATCAAGATTGTTTGATCTAATTAAATTTAATAAAGCATTAGCCGCAAAAGATGCAGTGTCTTCATCACAATCGGGAATAGACATTTTCTTTAATCCAAGACCTTTATTGAGCTTATCGTAAGGAATATCTCTTTTATACGCCAATTTTTTCATGTCTACAAATAGTTTTGGAACATAAAAAGATATAGCGTCAATACCCGTTTTTTTCATTTTTTTATTTAAAATATATATCTTCAAAGATATCCCCGCAAACATAGAAATAAAAACAAGTTAATACAAAACTTTACACTATTTCTTAAAGAGTTTATCTAGCTATAATTTGAACTCTATATAGTTCCTGATGATTCTTTATAATACAATGATTTAATTAAATAAAACAATTTTTGAATAAGTTTTTAATATTTCAGTTGCGTCTTTTTATGAAAGTTTAGGGGGATACACTAATAATATAAGCACAGTGCTTCCTAGCTCCATTATAGAATTACAAAATATTATTACACCTAATTAATATGTTATATTGACTTTAATGATCCTCCATCTATAGGAATTGCAGTTCCATTAATATAAGCTGCTTTATTAGAAGCTAAAAATGCTACCAGATATCCATATTCTTCGGGGTTACCTAGACGATTTACAGGAATCTTTTTCTTCATAGCTGAAAGAACTTCAGATTCTGAAATATTTAAACTTTTTGCTTTTGCTGCATTTAACTGTGCTATTCTTTCAGTATCAAAATATCCTGTCAAAACACTGTTAACGGTAATTCCATCAGATGCAACATCTACAGAGAGGCTTTTACCCCATGCTACTACTGCTGCACGAATACTATTAGATAATACTAAATAATTTAGTGGTTCACGAACAGAAATAGAAGCAATATTGATTATCCTTCCCCAACCTTGACTTTTCATGTTTGATAAAGCTAAGGATGTAGTGTATACAATATTTTTAAATAAAAGATCAAAAGCACTTTGATAACTTTCAATTGACTGAGATAAAGAGTTGCCAGCTGGAGGTCCTTGAGTATTATTAACTAGTATGTCAATTTTATTTTCAATGAAAAAAGCATCAATCCGGTTTTTAAAACTATTAAAATCTGAAAAGTCTACAACTAAAAATTGATGTTTTTGTCCATCACCTGTGGGGAGCTCATCTATAATTTTTTGCATATGATCTTGATTCCTTGCCATAATACAAACTGATGCACCTGAATTCGCTAATTGTTTTGCTATTGCAAGTCCTATTCCTTTACTACTACCTCCTATTAAAGCACGTTTTGCTTTTAATACTATTTCCATTTGTTAACGATATTCTTCTCGTACTGGGCTAAATACATCCATGAGCTTACAAGTGCTTAATGCTATGCCCGAATGAGTAGCATTTGAAGGAATAACTATTACTGAACCTGGTCCATAAACCTGCGTGTCTCCATTAAGTGTAAATTCAAATTGTCCCTCTACAACATGCATAATTTGCTCATGCATATGATTATGTTCTGGTACTTTTACTCCTTGGTCTGCATCCCAAAAAACCCAACTTATCCTTTCTCCATGAACCATTTTACCATGTAGTCCTGGGACAATTTCTTTAGAATCTATTTCATTTAACTGCATCATAAAATTATTAATTATTAAATCTTAGAACCTTTCCTGCTTTTATATTCATAAATTCTTTATCGTCTATCGCTAATTTACCATTAACAAGCACGTAATGAATTCCCACTGAATATTGATGAGGTTTATCAAAAGTTGCTTTATCAATAATAGTTTCTGGATTAAAAATTGTAATATCTGCTATCATACCTTCTTTTATTAAACCTCTATCGTTTAAGCCAATAGTTTTAGCTGGCAAGAGAGTCATCTTATATATAGCTTCTGATAAAGAGAGAGTGTTTTTTTCCCTAACATAATGCCCAAGGACTCTAGGGAAAGTTCCATACCATCTTGGATGAGGATGCCCATCTCCAGGTTTAACAAGCCTTCCATCGGAGGCAATCATTGTTTGAGGATGTTTCATTATGTTTTCAACATCTTTTTTGTCCATAGCAAAAAAAACACATGAAGCACCTCCTTTTAATTGTGCTTCTATGACTAAGTCAGCTCCATTTTCAACCGTAGGATTTAACCCTTTAATTTCAGCCCAATATTTCAAAGTTTTTCCTTCAAGTTCTGGCATCCAATTAACTTTTGCAAATTGTACTCTAGCCAAATCATTTCCGCCTCTATCATTTAAAATATTGAAAATTATTCCCTTTTTAATACTATCTCTTAGTGATGGGTTTGCTACTCGTTTAGCAAATTGTTTATTTCCTCCTGCTCTAGCCCAGCCAGGAATTAAAACGGATATTCCCGTATAGCTTGCTTCGTAAGGATATTGATCCATTAATATATCTAAACCTGCTACCCTTGCTGAGTCAACTAAAGCAAGAGTTTGAAGACTTTTTCCCCACATAGGTTTACCAATAACTTTATGATGTGTTAAAACGACTGGGATTTCTGCATACCTAGAAATATCAATTGCCTCTTTTACAGATGCTATCACTCCCAAACCCTCATCTCTAAGATGAGAAGTATATATTCCTCCTTTTATCGACGCTTCTTTAGACAAAGAAATAACCTCTTCGATTTCTGAAAAATTTCCAGGCAAGTATTTTAGACCGGTGGAAATTCCAAATGCACCTTCATCCATCGCCATAGAAATTTGTGATTTCATCATGACCATCTCCTCTAATGTTGGCGCTCTGTTATCTAATGACATTACATTTTTTCTAACTGTATTATGTCCAATCAAATAACCAACATTCATTCCTACACCTATTTGATCTAATGTGTCTAAAAATTTTCCGAATGGCCAAGGACTTGATCCGTCAGGGCCTCCAAGGCTCATTGTAACGCCTTGCCTAAGGTGACTTTCGCAATTTGACAATTTTAAAATAGGATCAAGATGCGCATGAACATCAATAAAACCAGGTGATACTGCTAATCCATTTGCATCAATTATTTGTTTAGCATTAGAATTATTTAAATTTCCTATTTTAATAATCTTAGAATCGATTATACCAATATCTGTTATAAAAGCTTTAGATCCAGAACCATCATATACTTCTCCTTTAGAAATAATAATATCATAATTAGGATTTGAGTCACAACTAAAAGTAAATAAAGTAAGGGCAAATAAACTAAATGCTTTTATTGATTTTATCATATTTAAAAATACAAAACTTATTGAATTCTATTAAGTTAAATTTTGTAACGACAGAATACTTGTAATAATTGTTAATTATTGTAGATTTTTCATGAATTGTTCAATTATTCAATTATTTGACGTTTTTTGATCATTTTTTAAATTTTAAGTAAGTAGAAAATGTATAAATAGAGTTTATATTTGTAGAAAATATTTAGACTAAACAGAATGAAAAAAATATATTATTTAATTTTAATCTTACTCATTGGCTGCGTTAACAGTACAAATAAAAAAGCTGAAGTTTATTTAGAAGATGAGACTGAAATTTCTAAAGAAATATCTATTGAGCTATCCTCTAGTGATAATATGCTTTTTGATAAAAAAATTCTCTATGTAAATTCTAGACAAAAAATTACACTAACTCTTAATCATACAGGTGTATTTGATAAAAAAATAATGGGTCACAATTTTGTTTTACTTAAAAAAGAAGTAGATATAACTGATTTTGCAATGAAAGCAATGAAAGCTCGTGATAATGAATATATTCCAGAAGGAGATGATATAATTGCTTTTACAAAACTCATTGGAGGAGGTGAAAGTGATACCATAATTTTTGATGCCCCAGAAAAAGGATCATATACATATATATGCTCTTTTCCTGGACATTATGGTTTAATGAGAGGCATTTTAATCGTTAAATAATAACTTTTGTAAAGGTTTTTATTACTTAACTTCTATTTATGAATATTAAAGTTGGTGATCAGGTTCAAATAATTATTGGAAGGCAAACTAATCTTGGATTTATTGTTGAGATAAATAATTCTGAAGAAGGGTTGTTATATAATAATGAGATTTATGTGCCTATAGAAACTGGAATGGAAACTATTGGATATATTAAAAAAATTCGTGAAGATGGAAAGCTTGATGTTTCTTTAAATAAGCAGGGTTTTCTTAATGTAATTGAAAGAAATTGTTTAATAGTTTTAAATAAATTAAAACAAAAAAACAAAATTTTTTTAAATGATAAAAGTAGTCCTGAAGATGTAACTGCCCAACTAAATATGAGTAAAAAAGCTTTTAAAAAAGCAATTGGGGTTTTATACAAGCAAAAAAAAATTATTATAGATTCTGATTGTATTACTTTAACGAAAAATAATTGATAATAATTTTTCAATAATGGAGTCATTTGCAGAATGGGGATACATAGGACTTTTTATTGCTAGCTTTCTTGCAGCTACAGTTATTCCTCTAAGCTCTGAAATTGTTTTAAGTATTCTGATTGCTAATAATTATGATTTAACACTTAGTTTGTTTGTTGCTTCATTTGGGAACTGGATAGGAGGCCTAAGTAGTTATGGTATAGGAGTATTAGGGAAATGGAATATAATTGAAAAATATTTTAGAGTAAAAAAAGAAAAAATCTATAAATGGAAAGGCTATATAGATAATTGGGGAAGCGCTTTAGCTTTCTTTTGTTGGCTCCCGATAATTGGAGATCCAATTGCTATTGGTTTAGGCTTCTTTAGAACTAATTTCTTTCTTGTGAGTATTTGGATGTTTATTGGTAAAATAATTAGATACTTAATTTGGGCTTTAATAACCTACTGGGGTATTTCATTATTTTGAGAATATATTTTGTAAATTATTAATTAATGAAAAAAGAATTTTTTCCGTTTATATTTTTTATGATCTTCTCATGTGGAACTAAAACTGAGTCAGAAAATACTATTTTACCTGGAAATGATCCTAATTTCAAAATTATAAGTCATAATGATGTAGGTTTTGAATCTACAAATAGAAAGGTAAATGTTTTTGGAATATACATATATGCTTATCCTGAAGTAGAAGATCTAAAATTATTACATGCTGCCAATATCATGGCTCAATATTTAGATAATGATGAAGATGGAAATATTGACAATCCTATTTTAATTTCAACTTTAAAATCCAATAAAGCATCCATATTTATGTGGAAATATGAGTCTCAAATTAATATAAATGCTCAAGACTTAGGTGCAGATGAAACTGTTCCCTCTTGGCATAGAACTGATCAAAATGGTAGATTCGATGCTTCATTAGAAGAAATATGGCATGTTATTACTCATTCTGGTTATGCAAAAGCGTATCCAGGTGTTTTTGGGGAAAATGAAGAAAGTTCAATAGCAAAAGCTATGGATATAGCTAGAGGTGGTAAATTTAAATCTATTCCTGATGTATATCCTCCAGATGCATGGTATACATATGATGATGAAAGTTGTGAATATGAGTGTATGATTACTGAATATATTTATTGGGGGATGACTTCTATTTTAGGAGCACAAAAAAATAGATCAAGTGAAATATCTCAAGAATGGGATTTACATACTAAAGATTTAGTTCAAAATAAAGACACCTTATTATTCTCATTACTAACAGAGTCTCTATATAAGTTTCCAAAAGTGCTTCCAGACGGAAGTTATCTTAGATAAATTTAATTATAATTTATTCACTTATCTGGCTCTTAAGATTCATATATACTAATTTTATATATAATATCATTACTATGTTTTGCATAGTACCTTTTTATATACTATATTTGAAGGAATATTTAACATACACATATGAAAATAATATTATTACTCTTATTTACACTATCACTAACATCCTGTGATATAAGTCCTGCCGTAAGTGTTACAAATGACATAAATCTAACTATTGACGGAGAAAATATTGACGGATTACAAGGTGAGTGGATAATAACTGTGGATGAGGAAGAGGACGATGAGGATAAAACAGTTATTACTATAAGAATTAAAAAGAACGAACTGTTAGAAACATAAAACTAATTAATAATAACAGTTTATGAAAATTGAAAACACTCAAGCTCAAATGAGAAAAGGCATTCTCGAGCTTTGTATTTTATCAATTTTAAATAATAAAGCAAAATATTCATTTGAAATTCTTATAGCTCTTAAAGATTCGAAAATGTTAGTTGTTGAAGGAACCTTATATCCTCTTTTAACTAGATTAAAAAATAGTGAGTTATTAGAATATCGCTGGGAAGAATCTAAAAATGGACCTCCAAGGAAATATTATACTATTACAGAAAAAGGTAAAAAGTTTTTAATTGAACTAAACAATTCTTGGAGTGATCTATCAAAAACCGTTGGTAAACTTATAAAAAATAATAAATGAATAAAGCATTAAACATACATCTTGCTCAAATTAAGTTTTCAATTGACGAAAAAGGTTACTCAAAATTGAAATCATATTTAAAAAATTTAGAAAAGTTGTTTATTTCAACTGAAGGTAAAGAAGAAATAATAGAAGATATAGAGGCTCGTATTGCTGAAATATTTTCTCAGTATAAAAAGTATGATAATTATGTAATCTCCGAAAAAGAAGTAGAATCAGTTATTCAAACTATGGGAACAGTTGAAGATCTTACAGATGATGAAGTTTCGAAAGAAAATACTGACCCTAAAACTTCGAGAAAATTTTTTAGGGATTCTGACGATTATTGGTTTGGAGGAGTTGCTGGAGGTATTAGTAAATATTTTGCTCTAGACACTCTTTGGGTTAGACTTGTTTTATTTATTCTTTTTTTATTTGGCGTACCCTTTACTATTCTGATATATATTCTAATTTGGATTTTTGCACCTGAAGCAAAAACAACTGCAGATAAAATAAGAATGAAAGGAGAGCCTGTTAATATTTCTAGTATTAAAAATAAAGTTAAAGAAGAGTACGAAGAGTTAAGTGATTCTGTTAAAAAAAGAGATTATAAAAAAACAATAGATTCAATTCAAAATGCTTCAAAATCAATTGTTAACTTTTTTATTAAAATAATCCCATTTGCTCTAAGACTGGTTGCTTTTTTAGTTGGAATTATTCTTGTCTTAATACCTTTTGTTTTAATTTTAGTAATAACCTTTGGGGGCTTGGTTACTGGAATTGCTTCTGGGCTTCTTACGCCAGAAGATTTCAATGGATTTGGAATTAGAATTAACAATCCCATATTTTTGGTTTTTGGTTTTTTTCTAATTGGAATTCCATTGACTTACGTTTTTAATCTGGGAATAAAACTCATAACAAAAAGAACCCAGTTAATGGGTAAAACAACAAACTATATTTTAATAGGGTTATGGATTATATCAATCATGTTTTTTATTGTAATTGGGGCGCTTGAGTTAAATAATGTTATTGATTATTTAAAGGCAATTGATTTTGAGATTTATAATAATTCAATATCAATAAGAAAAGTAATTACTAAATTTATTTAAAACTTTACATGAAACTAACTAGGAGAAACTTTATGTCTAAATCCACATTTGGACTGCCATTATTACCCCTTACTTTTTCTTTTAACACTAATGTCGGTTTGAAAGAAGAAAAACAATCCCCTTTAAAAGATGGAGATGTAATTCTTTTTCAAGGCGACTCAATTACTGATTCATATAGAAAAAAAATAACAGAATTGCCTAATGACATTTTTTCGTTAGGGAGTGGATACGCTTTCATGGGAGCATCACAATTATTGTATAGTAACCCAAAAAAAAATTAAAAATATACAATAGAGGTATAAGTGGAAATAAAGTCTTTCAGCTTGATGAACGTTGGCAAAAAGACTGTATTAACTTAAAGCCAGATTTTGTAAGTATTTTAATAGGAGTGAATGATTATTGGCATAAAAGAGATAAAGTATATAAAGGTACAATAGATGTTTTTGAAAAAGATTATAGAGCCTTACTTAATAAAACAAAAGAACAACTACCGCTAGTTAAATTTATAATATGTGAGCCATTTATTCTTATGGGCTCTAAAGTTGACAAAAGCTGGGTAGATCCTTTTTTCAGAATATCAGAAAGTTGCTAAAAAATTAGCTAATGAATTCAATTCTCTTTGGGTTCCCTTTCAAGAAGCGTTTAACCAAGCTATTGAATTTGCACCTCCATCATATTGGGCTCCAGATGGAGTTCATCCTTCAATAGCTGGTAATCAATTAATGGCAAATAAGTGGTTAGAAATTCTTAATTCAAAAGAATAAATCTTTCAAGCCTTATCTAAAGAGTCTTATTTACAAAATCTGTCCCTTCATTTAAAGCGTCTTTTATAGCTTCTTTATAAACTTTAATCCACTCGTTAGAAGCGTAGTCTTTACTTGCCTCATTATAATCTTTCACAGAGTTTTCTATGGCGTTATATTCAAGATTAATATGTTTATTGATTAATTCAATTAAGTCCTTGATAAACTCTTGTTTTCTTGTGTTATAGTATTCTTTACTACTCATAAAATAAATATACAAAAAGTGCTTTTGAATATAAGTATCTTTAAGATATAATGAATCAACTATTTAAGTGGTTTATTAAAACTAAAAAAACATATATTTAAGGTTCCTTTATTAAAAACAATGAAAAAATCGTCATATCTATATCTGCTAATATGTTGTCTTGTTTCTCATGGTTTATTAGCTCAAACCAAATCTACTATTAAAAAAAGTGCTTCAGAAGAATATTTTTTATCAAGTGTTGATTTTAATCGGTTTAAAGTTCATTTAAAAAAATTAACTGAACGCCCACATGTAGCAGGAAGTATAGAAAACGAAAAAGTAAGAGATTATATCACAATGATTATGAAAAAAGCTAGTTTTGAAGTTACTCAATATCCTTACGACATATATCTTTCAAATAAACCTGGCTCTTCAGAACTGTCCATTGTAAGGCCTAAAAGAATGCCCTTAAACCAAAAAGAAGATATTATTAAAGAAGATCCTTTTTCCTCTGATCCGCTTTTATGGAAAGGGTGGAATGCTTATTCAGGAAATGGAGATGTTACCGCTGAGATTGTCTACGTAAATTATGGTCGAAAAGAGGATTTTGAAATGTTGAAAGAGTTAGGGGTTTCTGTCAAAGGAAAAATTGTTTTAGCGCGTTATGGAGGGAATTTTAGGGGTTATAAAGCCAAGTTCGCTGAAGCTAATGGCGCATCAGGGTTAATAATATATACAGACCCTAAGGATAGTGGTTTTACAAAAGGATTGGTTTATCCTGAAGGGCCCTATTATAATTCTTCTACTATACAAAGAGGCTCTTTACTTACAGAAGATTTTACTGGAGATCCCTTAACGCCTTTTGAGCCCGCACTTCCTTTAGATGGAAAACAAAAAATAAAACGTCTTAACCCTAAAGATACCCAATTGCATAAAATCCCTGTCACTCCAATTGGATATGGTGAAGCTCAAAAAATTATCGGACAAATGAAAGGAGACCCCGTCCCTTTATTATGGCAAGGTGGTCTTCCTTTCACATACAGAGTTCAAGGTGGTGAAAATCTAATCGTAAATTTAAAAGTAGACCAACCAAAAAACATTGTGCGTGTTTATAATGTTGTGGGGAAACTCAAAGGTTCAACTTTTCCTGATGAGTGGATTATTTTAGGTTGTCATTATGATGCATGGGGATTTGGAGCTACGGATCCAAATAGTGGTACCGCAATGCTTTTAAGCCTTAGTGAAACTTTAGGTAAAATGGTAAAAGCAGGTTTTCGGCCAAAACGTTCTATTTTAATTGGACACTGGGACGCTGAGGAGCATGGAGTTATTGGGTCTGCTGAGTGGGTCGAACAAATGCGAAAAACCCTAAAATCAAATGCTATAGCTTACATGAATTTTGATGGTGGTGTTTCAGGTAAAAATTTTGGGACTTCATCATCTCCATCTTTAAAAAAAATAGCTATTGATGCCTCAAAGAAAATTGATCATCCTTATAAAAATAAATCACTTTATGACGTTTGGAATAAAACAAATGCTTCGGAACCTCCAATTGGAAATCTAGGAGGTGGTTCTGACCATATAGCTTTTTATATGCACGCTGGCATTCCTTCTATAAGTGGAGGAACTGGCGGTGCTAATTTATATCATTCTAATTATGATAGTTTTGAGTTTTATAAAAGGTTTGTTGATCCAGAATTTAAAATGGGAGCAATGATTGAACAATGGTCAGGTCTTATGGCTCTTAAATTAAGTGATTCTGATGTCATTCCTTATGATTTAAATCGCTACGCATTAGATTTGAAAAAACATTTCTCTGATGCTGAAATAAAAATCAAAACTTACAATTCTGAGTTTTCAGGTTTTAAATTATCTAAAGCTAGTATTTCAAAGCTAGATAAAGTTTCAAAAGTTTGGAATGAAAAAATTAGCATTGTAAAGCAAGTGAAAATTAAAAAATTAAAAAATATCAACAAGCAATTAATTAGACTTGAAAAAAGTTTTATAGATGAAAAAGGAATGTACTTCGGTTCATGGTACAAATCATTATATGCTGCCACTGATCCATTTAGCGGATATGCTTCATGGATCCTTCCTGGAATAGAATATGAAATAGCATTAAAACGCTCAGATAAATTAAAAGAGTGGGATCTTAGATATTCTGAAGCAATAAATGATCTGTCAATTAAAATTGTTAAACTAACTGAATCTCTACCATAAGGTAGATTAAATAATTTTTAAAATAAATTAAGTATGAAAAAAATATTTCTCCTATTCCTAACAATAGTTTCTTGTAACGATTCCAAAGAATATTTTAAAAATTCATACTGTATCGAAAACATTAATTTAATTGATGCGACAAAAGGTTTAAAAGAAAATATGACCATTGTTATTTCAAAAAATGAGATAATTAAAGTTGAAAAAACATCTGATTTAAAACTCTCTGAAAAAAATAAAATTTACGATGGAACTGGTAAATTTATAATTCCAGGTTTATGGGATTCACATGTTCATTTTGCATTCGAAAGAGAATTGGCAAGTTCAATGTTTAACTTGTTTATGGCATATGGAATAACAAGTGTTAGAGACACGGGAGGTGAAATAAATTTTTTGAAAGATTGGAAAAATATATCTAAAAATAACCCCGATATTTATCCGAGAGTTAAAATCGCTGGTCCATTAATTGACGGAAAATATAATGTATATAACGGAAATAGCGTTTACTTTCCACCGCTATCAGTCAGAACAGCTTCGGTTGAAGAGACAGAGGTTCAAGTAAAAGAATTAATCAAAAATGGGGTGGATTTTTTAAAAGCATATGAAATGCTTACACCCGACCAATTTAGGATAATCACAAAAATTGCAAAAGAAAATGGGTTAAAAGTAACTGGACATATTCCTCTTAGTATGGATGTAATATCTGCATCAAATATGGGATTAAATAGTATAGAGCATTTGAGAAATCTTGAAATGTCATCTACAGCAGATACAAAAGAGCTGCTTAAATTAAGAAGGACTGCTTTAGAAAATAAAGATGGTTTATTAGGAAGTTCACTTAGAACAAGTCTCCACAATACTCAACGAATGAGTTCTATCAAAAACATAGATAGTACTGAATTAAAAAAAGTCTTAAATACTTTAGCAAAAAATCAAACTTGGCAGATTCCTACACTAATATTATACTCAGGATGGGCGTACCAACTTTATGAAGGTTTAGAATGGAGAAATACATTTGATTTTTTGCCCATAGAAATAAAAGAAAAGTGGAATAGCCAAATCGAATCAATTCAATCAAGAGATAATAAGGAACGGAAAGAATTTGCAGATTGGTTACAATCAATGACTAAATTGATGAATAAAATGGATATTACTTTTATGGCAGGAACTGATACTCCTATTGGATTCCAAACTCCAGGACATAGTCTGCATAAAGAATTAGAAATGTTAGTGAAAAGTGGCTTTTCGACACTTGAAGCTCTCGAAGCAGCGACTTACAGTCCAGCTCAATATTTTAATATGGAGAACAAACTTGGATTAATTAAAGTAGGATATATTGCAGATTTAATTATTTTATCTAACAATCCTTTAGATAATATTTCCAATACAAAAAAAATTGAAACTGTTATTAAAAATGGAAATTTAATGGATAGAAATTATTTAGATTCTCTTTTGAAAGAACAACAAAAAAAATTAGAACAATAAATTTTGAAGTATATAAAATAAACTTGTCAAAATGAAAAAACTACTAATAATAACCTTTGGATTTTTATTTGTTTTTACTACTGCTAATTCCCAGAAAAGAAAAACAAAAAAAGTAAAAGAAAAAACAGAACAATTAAATTACAATAATATAAAATGGCGAAATATTGGTCCTTTTAGAGGTGGAAGAAGTGTCACTTCTTCTGGGGTTTTGAAACATCCACATATTTTTTACATGGGAAGCACAGGGGGAGGTTTATGGAAAACTGAAGATTATGGATCTAATTGGACTAATATATCTGACGGCTTTTTCAAAACTGGAACTGTAGGGAGTATTTCGGTTTCAGAAAGTGATCCTAATGTTATAGTTGTAGGCATGGGAGAGCATGCTGCCAGGGGAGTTATGACTTCTATGGGAGATGGCATTTATATATCATTGGATGCTGGGAAAACATGGGTAAATAGAGGATTGGAAAAATCTCGTCATATTTCAGATGTTATAATACACCCGGAAAATCCAAATATTATATATGTTTCTGCTCAAGGAGCTCAATATGGAAAATCTAAAGATCGTGGAATTTATAAAACAATTGATGGAGGCAAAACATGGAAAAATATTTTATTTATAAATAATTCAACTGGGGCGTCTTCTTTAAGTATGGACATGAACAATCCTAGAATTTTATACGCTTCTATGTGGGAGCATCAAAGAAAGCCTTGGCAAATGATATCGGGAGGACCTAACTCGGGATTATACAAATCTAATGATGAAGGAAAAAGCTGGATTAAAATGTCTCAAGGTCTTCCTAAAAGTATTGGTAAATCAGGCATTTCAGTCTCAAGAGCTAATTCAAATATACTGTATGCGAATATAGAAGCCTATGGGGAAAAAGCAGGAGTATATAGATCTGATAATGCTGGAGAAAAATGGATCCAAGTAAATAAAGACAGAATAACTATTGCTAGATCATGGTATTATATGGAAGTTTTTGCTGATCCTGTAAATGAGAATATTGTTTACGTTATGAATGCTCCAGCTCTGAAATCTATTGATAAGGGTAAAACATTTAAACCTATGAGTACTCCTCATGGGGACAATCACCATCTTTGGATAAATCCTAAGAATAGTCAAATCATGATAAATTCAAATGATGGAGGAGCTAATATATCACTTAATGGAGGTAAAAGTTGGAGTACACAACAAAACCAACCAACTGCTCAATTCTATAGAGTAATAGCTGATAATCAAGTTCCATATCATGTTTATGGTGGGCAACAAGATAATTCTGCTATAGGTATAAAAAGCAGAACTAATGACGAAGGAATAGATTGGAAAGATTGGTATTCTGTGGCAGGTTGCGAGAGTGCATTTTTAGCATTTGACTCGAATGATCCTCAGTTAGTTTTTGGTGGATGTTATCAAGGAATAATTGAACGGTGGGACAGAAACACAGATAAGTCAAAATCTATAAAAGAATATCCTGAACTATCATTAGGTAATGCGCCTAACACATTTAAGTACAGGTATAACTGGAATGCGCCTATCGTGTCTTCGCCAAAAAATGAAAATATAATTTATCATGCAGGAAATGTTGTGTTTAAAACTTCTGATCATGGAAAAACATGGAAAGTTATTAGTCCTGACCTTACAAGAAATGATAACTCTAAACAAATTGCAGGAGGAGTTCCATTCACTAATGAAGCGGCTGGTGGGGAAAATTATAATACTATATCTAGTCTTTCTGTTTCACCAATTAACGAAGATGAAATCTGGTCTGGAAGTGATGATGGGTTAATTTACTTAACACAAAACGGAGGAGAAATATGGAAAAATATTACTCCTAGAAATCTGCCTGAAGGAATTATAAATAGTATCGAATTGTCCTCTCATAATCCCGGTAAAGCATATATAGTTTTGATGAGATATAAGTTTATGGATTTGAAATCTTATATATATAAAACATCCGATTACGGAAACTCATGGCAAGAAATTACTGATGGAATTTCATCTGATCCAAATTTTACTAGAGTTATTCGTGCAGACAAGAAAGTTAAAGGTTTGCTTTACGCTGGGACAGAAACTGGATTATATATTTCTAAAAATGATGGTTTAAAATGGGATAAAATACAGCTTAATCTACCTGTAGTTCCTGTAAATGATTTATTCATTCAAGATAATGATTTAATAGCTGCAACTGCGGGACGTTCTTTTTGGATATTAGATGATTTAGCACCTTTTCAACAGCAAACTAATTTAGAAAAAATAAAAATCCTAAATCCTAAACCAAGTTATAGAATCTTAGGAAGTGATTCACGAAGACCTAATTCGAATATTGGAAAAAACCCGCTTAAAGGAATTATACTAGATTATTATCTTCCTCAAACCATAGATTCACTAGTTCTTACGCTTGATATTTTAAAAGGTGATAATGTAATTAGATCCTATACAAGTCAAAAAATAAAAAAAATAAAAACATGGCCTGGTGGTCCTCCAGATCAAGTAATACTAAAAACAAAAAAGGGATTTAATCGATTCAATTGGGATCTAAGAAGATCTACTCTTCCGGCTGTTGAAAATGTTTTTGTCTATGGTGATTATCAAGGAGGGCTAGTTCCTCCTGGAAATTATACTGCAAGAATTAGTTACAATAATATGCTAGATAAAACTGAATTAACAATTTTGGCAGATCCAAGAATTTTAACAAATAAAGAAAATTATATTACTCAAGAAAGAATTTTAGTTTCTATTGAAGAATCCATAAATTCGATTCACAATGCTGTAAATAAGATGCGTGAAGTCCAAGATCAATTAGAACAATATTCTAATAGCCTAAAATCAAATAAAAAATATGAACCTCTAGTAGAATTGAGTGAAAAAATTTCCAAAAAACTTGATTTATGGGAAAGAAAATTGATTCAACCAGATCAAAAAACATTTCAAGATGTAATTAATTTTAATAATAAATTAAATGCTCAATTTATGCACCTAAAAAGTTATGTTGATGGAGCTGATCCTGAGGTTACTGCTGGGGCACTTCAAAGACATGATGACCTAAAACAAATTTGGGACGATATAGATATTGAGCTAAATGAAATTATTGATTCAGACATGAAAAAATTTAATGATTTGTATAAAACAATGAAGGTTCCTTCATTAATTATCCCATCAAATGAATAATCATTTTAGACTTGAGAAAGTAGTTGGGCTAAGAAACACTTGTTCTCTTTAATTTAAAAATTGGTCCGTTGATGATGTTTTCTTCGTAAACTTTTGTCCATTCAGAATCATTAGTAAAATTATCCCATAATCTATTTCTAATTTCCATATTTTGGAATGAAACTATATAAACTAAAGCAGGTTTACCTTCGTTCTATAGGATAAATTTATCTGCATAAGAGGTTTAATTAACTTTGAAGGATTTCAGATGTTCAGGTATTATAACTTTTGAATTAGGAGACACCTGCTTAACTTTCTCAATAAATGGTTTAATCTTAGTCTCAATTCCTAATGATTGATCAAAACCATAAGGAACCCTAAAGTTATCCCAATGAGTTGGAATTATAATCTTTGGATAATTAGTTACCTTAATTAAACGCTCATCATATTTATACATGTTATATCTAGACAGGTTTACACCAGCTAAAAGAATATCTGGTTTTAATCCTTCAATTTCTCTTTCTACAAAATTCATGGAGCCCATTGTTAAAACTTTATGAGATTTAAATCTGATTAGATACATTAAGGATCTGCCCTCTATAAATTGTTTAATTTGAAGGGGAACTTTTATATCTCCTTCCTTATATATCTCAGAATTGAAATAATGCTTGTCTCCCAAGGCTGAATGAATTGATGGTAAAACTCTAACTGAAAAATTTTCAAACTGATAATCCTCACCTCCTCTAACAGTATATAAGTTGTCATCTTCAATTCCATATGCTTTTAATATTGATATAGTAGTTTGAGTTCCAATAATTTTGGCACCAGTCATTTTTGCGATATAAGGAACATCTGAAAGATGATCAAAATGTGAATGATGAACTAAAATATAATCCGCTTTTGTAATTGTTTTATTTATTAAAGTGGTATCCGACTCATAATAATCTGTTCTCTTATAATTTCTTCGATTATCTATTGAGCTTGTAGATAGAATAGAGCTTGAATTGGGGTTTAACTTTATAGAGGTTTCTCCTAATTTTAATCTTGTCAGATATGGATCGATCAAAATAGTTGTATTTTCATCAGAAATCTGCCATCCTGCAGCTCCAAAATATTTAAAAGTTAAGCCTTCATTGTTGTTTTGAGCATTAATATCTTTTCCCAGAAGAAAAAACAGAAAAAACAAAAAAACTTGGATTGATATCACTTTTTTAGTCATTAGTTGGCGAGTTATTTATTAGTTGTTTTGTTAAAATAAAAAATATTTCTTTCATCAGAATTACTTTCAATAACATCTGGTCGTCCATCATTATTAAGATCCCTTATTTTTATATCATACGTGTTAAACCTTTTATCACTTAGTAAAGCTTTTCTCCAAACTCTTCCAATTCCATTATTATAAAATACTGCATTGGGAGAATTCGAGTTTCCAATCACTATATCTACATCCCCATCTAAATCTAGATCTCCAGTATCAATTGAATATGATTTATCTAAACTATTATCAAATTCCACTTTTTCAATATAGCTGTATTTGGAATCTCCAAAATATATAAAATTTGGTTCGCCAACATTTGCGCAAATTATATCTAAAAAGCCATCTTGATTTATATCTGAAATAGCAACTGAACGAGTTATATCACTTCCTGAACCAAACAATATTTTTTTATCAAACTTTAAATTTCCGTCATTTAAATATATGTAATTCGGTTGTCCATCTCTATTGGCAAGAATTAAGTCTATATCATTGTCTTTATCTATATCCACAGCTTCAACATCAATTGTTGAATCATTTTTTGATCCAAAAACAATTATTTTTTTAAAAACACCTTTTCCATCATTTATACAAATTTCATTTTCTTTTCCTCGATTCGTAATTAAAATATCTTGATCACCATCCAAATCAATATCTGAAACAACAATATTTCTTGTTGAGGAATTATTATTTCCAAAAGTGGAGCCTTTTGAAAAATTTCCATATCCATCATTTACAAATAATTTATTTGGAGCTCTATCATTACCAACAGCTACATCTAAGTCTCCATCATTGTCAAAATCAGCTAATTCAGTCGAATAACTAGTTCCATTATCAATCCCTAAAGGTCTAGACACAGTAAAGATTCCATCTCCATTATTAAAAAAAATACGGTTTTGCCCAGGCCAATGTCTGCCATTAGCTACTATAACATCTTGATCACCATCATTGTCAATATCCCCAACATCTAATGAAGCTGTTCTTTCTTTATTATTTCCCAAAATAAGTCTATCATTAGATAAAAATTTCATTGATTGACTATTTACATTAACAGAAAGCATTAAAATGATTCCAAAAAGTAATTTCATTTTATTAATAATATTTCATTTAAACTTTATTAGAGTTTTTTTAATACAATATTTTTCCATTTAACTTCAATTCCCCCTCCGTCATGTATTTGAAGAGCAATTGCTCCTTCTCCATTTCCAATTTTTTCATCATTAAAACTAACCATCTCAACCCCATTAATCCAGCTTATAACCTGATCTCCCTTGACTCGAATTTTCATATTGTTCCATTCCCCCATTTTCAAGGCTTGATCTTTATCTTTATCAGGCTTTATTAACCACCCTCTTCCATAAGATTCATAAATACCTCCCGAATTGTTTCCAGGAGGAGCAACTTCAACTTGCCATCCAGAAACAGTTGTTCCTTCTACTGTAGATCTTATAAATACACCACTATTTCCATTGGCTTCTTGCTTAAAATCTAAACTAAGTTCAAAGTCTTTATAAAACTCTTCTGTTGACAAGTATCCGTATTGTTTATCAGGTCCACTCTCACAAATTAGATTTCCATCTTCTACATACCATTTTTCAGTACCATGAATATTCCATCCATCAAGATTCTCTCCATTAAAAAGAGATATGTCTTGAGCTGATAATATTGTAAAAAGAAATAGTTGAAATAGTAAATTTATTTTTTTTAAAATCATAATAAAAATTTTAATGGTTGGTTTATAATTATTGATATGGTTCTAGCAATATACTAACAAAGGATTCAATCCCTTGGAAATAATTACCTAATCTAAGATTTTCATTTGGACTGTGCTGGTTGTTATCAAGGTTAACTGTTGGAAGTCCAATTGATGGAATTCCTAGTTGATTTACAAATGGAGATATGGGTACAGAACCTCCGCTTGTTCTAATAAGTACTGGACTAGTTTTATAATATTTTTGAAGTAGTCCTTGAAGCCATTTACCTTCTCTTGAATTAATAGGGGTTCTAAATGCGGGATATGAAATTTTATAGTTCATTTGAATTATTTTTTCATATTTCATTCTTTGCTCATCAGTTGGATCTGAATCTAAAATTGTATATCCTAAAGATTTAATGTGATCTTTTATTGATAGCATTAATTTTTCGGGGTCATTCTCTAAAACAAGTCTTACATCAATTTCTGCAATTGCACTAGATGGAATTATTGTTCTTGCCTGATCTCCTACCCATCCACTTTGTAACCCTCTAATATTTAAGGATGGATACTGTATTGATTCCTGGTAATTACTCCCAACATTATCAATTGAATTAATTTTTGTGCGTTTTTTAATTGCGTTTTCTGCAGCAGGAACATTATTTAATATTTTCTTAGTGCCCTCATCTAAAGTGATTCCATCATAAAAACCAGGAATAACAACTTTTCCCTCTTCATTTTTCATTGATGAAAGAATTTGACTGAGTCTTAAAGCTGGATTCGGGATATAATTTCCATAATGTCCACTGTGCTGGGGAGTCTTTGGGCCATAAGTTTTAAGAGTAATTACTGAAATTCCTCTATTTCCAAAAACTAGTGTAGGTTTTCCAGAAAAATGCATTGGACCATCTAAAATTAATAACATGTCAGCCATAAGTTCATTCGGATAATTTGAAACTGCTTCAGGAAGTCCAGGTGAGCTTTTCTCCTCTTCAAAATCAAGAACAAGTTTAATATTATATGCTAATTGTTTTTTATATATCTCCAATATTTTAATAGCCGTTATAAACATGGAAAAAGGTCCTTTATCATCTGAACTTGATCTAGCAAAAATCCTTAGCTCTTCGTTTTGATCACTATAAACAGCTTCCCATTCTAATTCTTCCCATTTATTTCCACTATATTTCTTAATAACTGGAGCCCATGGGTTTTCTTGATCCCATTTAGTTCCATCAACAGCCTGACCATCCAAATGCATGTAAAATGCAATTGTTGGTAGCTTTTCATTTATTTCTTTATAAGCAACAACTAATGGGAGTGATGACGTGCTCAATAATTTTGTTTTAAAACCAAGACTATTTAATTGATTTGTGCTCCAAACAATATTCTTTGAAATATCTTCTTTATTTAATGCATCATTAGGTATTGAAAGAAATTCTTTGAATAGCTTTAAACTTTTTAACCCTTCCTCTTTAGAAATATTCTGATGTAATCTTTGAGAAAAGATGTTATTTTGAAATAAGAATACTGTAATTATAAATAAAAGCTTTTTCATGATTTAAATTATATAGAATTATTTTTCGCTTTGATTAGATGGTGGAACTTGTATTTTGTCAAACATAAAAATAGCGTTTAGAAACAATCTATTTGTGCCATATGCAGTTCCTCGAAAATTTGGATTATCAGCAAACATTACTACTCTACCTTTACCTACTTTGCTGACAATTAAAGAAGCGCTCTTTGGTAAAAAATCTTTACGAATATTTTTAGAGATATATCCGTCAACATGAGGCTTTTTATCATAGATGACAACATTTGAATAGCTATTATTACTTGGCTTTAACCAAACTAGATTATTTTTATAAACTACTTGATTAGAATCATTATATCCAAAAGCTATTGGATGAGTTTTATCAATGTTTACATCTAAAAACACTCCTCCTAACTTCTCTCTACCATTATTTCCTGAAGCATCAACATATGGTTTTCTGTCTAATTTATTATTTAAAGTATCTTTCTTTTTAACCACTAATTCTTCTTTAACAATTTTGTTTTTTATTATCCAATTATTAGCTGTTCCAATTGTAATTAAGGTATTTCCTTTTGAAATCCAAGTTTTAATTTTTTCTGTTGTCTTGGTATTAAACTTATAATTCCCTGAAACCATTACTAAAACATTATACTTGTCTATGGAGATTCTGTCAAAATAATTTAAAGATATTTTAGTGATTGGCATGTGGACTCTAGTATCTAATAAATGCCATACTTCCCCAGCCTCGTATGATCTTACTCCATTACCTATAATCATTGCAGTCTTGGGAGGTTTAAGTGATTGAATGTTTCTAGAACCCAAATCAATTCCTTTTGTGCTTAATCCAGAGTTTGCAGAAAAAATATTAATCTCAAGTTGTTTCTGAAGCTCAACTATTGAATTGTAAATATATTCGCTATTTACTTTTTGATTTGCAATTGGTATTACCAATGAACCATAAGAAAAAGTTTGATCCCCTTTAGTGGTCATTATTGTAAATGGTTTAAATGATGACGCAACAACAATATTTTTTTTCTGTAAACCATTAATTAATGCAGGAACATTATAATCATTTGAATCTACTAAATATGCATATTCAGATTTTTTAACTGCTACCCATTTAACTACTTTATTAACACTCTTTATTTCATTATTTAAATAGGACTTGGAAGTAGGTTTATATTTTATATTATAAAAATTTGCCACTGACCATGCTGATGCATCATAATAAACACTGTCTCTATACTTTTCATAAGTTTCAAAAAAAGTTTGAACCATTCTGTATTGTGGTTGTTTTGAGGGCACAAAATAACTTCCTGTTTTCTTTTCATATACTTTAACCTTATGCCTTATCAGTTTGTCTATAAAGGCCTTAATCAAATTTTGATCACTTGATTGAAAATCATATCCTTTGATTCTACTACTTTCAGCATTTGATATTGCACTTTTAAATGTTGTTTTTTGATACCTGTTAAGAATTAATTTGTTTTCGATAGACGCTTTAAGAGTTGCCATACTTGACACATATTGATTTCTAATTGTAAAGGCAAATGTTATTTCGTTATAATCTGTTTTTTGAACTAAACCTCTGGAGCTCGCTTGTTCAAAAAGAATTCCTAATCCTCCTTGAAGATCTGCATATGAAGACCCATAGCCAGGATAGGTTCCATCAAACGCTTCTTTTGTAAAATAAAGAGAACCAATACTATCTAATGATTTTGAAAAGTATTCAGCAAATAAATTATTTAAATCTATATAATTTTCTTTGGGCATAATTGGATTTAAAGATCCATTGACTTTCATAGGCTCAAAAAAATACGAGCTTTGACTACCCATTTCGTGAAAATCTGTAACTACATTTGGATACCATTGATGATACCAATTAAGCTTTCCTTGACTTTCAGGGTTTATAGCCAATAGCCAATCTCTATTTAAATCAAACCAATAATGATTAGTCCTTCCTCTAGGCCAATTTTCATTATGTTCAGCATCATTTGGATCCTTAACTAATGGAGAAGCTTTATAACTATTCACCCACTGAGTATGACGATCCCTTCCATCTGGGTTTATTGCAGGGTCAATAAAAATAATGCTATTTTCTAAAATATTTAATATTTCTTTATTTGAAGAGGCTGTTAATGTGTATGCTACAAGAATAGCTGCTTCTGAAGATGAAGGCTCATTTCCATGAACATTGTATGCTAAATTTATAATTACAGGATCTTTCTCTGTAGGTTCAATTTTGTTATTTGGATCAACAAGGAATAAATGTCTTTTTTGAATTTGATCTATATTTTTTAAATTTTCTGGAGAACTAATAACTAGTAAAGGAAGTCTTCTACCCTCATGAGTTTTTCCATAGAATTTTAAAATTGCTCGATCAGATTTTGTTGTAAGATTCTTAAAATACCCTATAATATTATCATGTCTTGTATGTTCAGAACCAATTGGATATCCTAAAAATAATTCAGGAGTTTCTATCTCTGAATTAAAAGGTTCATATTTTTCAGTAAAATATTTTTGGGCAGATATCTGCATAGAGATTAAAAAACATAGGGGTAATAAATATTTCATTTTAGTTAGATTTTAATAAGAGAATTGAAAAACTTGTTTATTAAAGATATAAATTATTGATTATATCCATATGTTTCCTTTAGAGTAGATTTTCGCCTTACCTGTTATCAAAACTCGGTCATCATTATTAACGCATAGTAGCTCTCCTTTTCTGTTTGATAGCTGAATGGCTTTCATTTCATTTTTGTTTAATATTTTACTCCAATAAGGAATTAAAGAACAGTGCGCAGATCCTGTTACAGGATCTTCTAAAATTCTTGATCGAGGGGTGAAAAATCTAGATACAAAATCTGATTCCACACCTCTAGAAGTAACTATTATTCCACCTGTTTTTAAATCCAACTGATTCAATATATGAGGGTCAACAGTAATCTTCTCAATATCACTTTGATTATTATATATCAAAACATAATCTCTTGACTTAAAAACTTGGGTTGGAGAAATACTAAGAGCATTTTTAATGGTCTCAGGCAAATCAGATTCCACAGGATTTCTACTTGGAAAATCTAGTGTGAAAAAATTACCACTTGAAGTCACTTTTAAATTTCCACTTAATGTTTTAAAGTTTATTTCATTTATAGAATAACTTAAAAAGTTCTTTATTACAAAAGCTGTTGCTAAAGTTGCATGCCCACATAAATCCATTTCAATCTCTGAAGTAAACCATCTAAGATGAAACCCATTTTCTGTTTCAACAAAAAAAGCTGTTTCAGGAACTGCATTTTCTTGCGCTATTTTAATTAATATATCATCTTCAATCCAATTTTCTAAGGGAACAACGCATGCCGGATTTCCCCCAAAAACCTTGTTTGTAAAGGCGTCTATTTGATATATTGGTAGTTTCATTAAAATTCAATAATTATAAAGGTATTTAAATTAAATATAACATTATACTTGAAAACAAGTTGTCTAATTATTGGTCAAATGAATAATTAAACTAATCATATTTGGCTATAATTATTATTCAATCTTTTGTAAATTAGAAGATTACTTTGAAATTATAACATGGAATTACGAGTCTTTTTAATTCAAGATTTTTTAGGTTTAATGATTGTTAATGTAATTTTTTTAGCTATTTCTTTTATCACGAATAAAGATAATGCTCAATTTTTGCTTGCTGGGTACAATACAATGTCTCAAGAAAAAAAAGACAAATTTGATATTATCAATTATTTAATTTTTTTCAAAAATTTTTTTTTAAATCTTACTCTTTATTCTTCATTAATTTATTGTGGAGTACTTTATTTCTTTAGTTTGAAATATGCAGTAATAGTCTATACAATTTTTCTTATTTTATACTTTATAATAGTATCAAATGGAAGTAAGTACAAAATAAAAAAACCTAAATAAAATCATAATGAAAAAATACACCCTCATATATCTTTTAATTTTATTATTTGGAATAAATAATAATTTTTATTCTCAAAAAAGAAAATCAAACAAACAGGATATTTCATACAATGAAAGTTTATTTAACTCTATTAATTACAGATTGATAGGTCCTTTTAGAGGAGGTAGGGCTGGAACTGCAACTGGTATTCTAACAGATAATAATACTTACTATATGGGTACTGCAGGAGGTGGTGTTTGGAAAACTATTGATGCCGGAAATACTTGGAAGAGCATTAGTGATGGTTATTTTGGAGGATCAATAGGAGCTGTTGCTGTTTCTGATTCTGATCCAAACATAATATATGTTGGAGAAGGAGAACAAACATTAAGAGGCAATGTGTCTTCTGGAAAAGGTGCTTGGAAAAGTACTGATGCTGGCGAAACATGGGAGTATATAGGATTGCCAAAATCAGAACACATATCCAGAATAAGAATTCATCCTACAAATCCTGATATCGTCTATGTTGCAGTAATAGGAAATTTATGGAAATCAAACTCGGAAAGAGGATTGTATAAGTCAGTTAATGGAGGTAAAAGTTGGAGTAAAATTTTATATGTTTCACAGAAAGCTGGTATAGGGGATCTTATAATTGATCCTAATAACTCAAGAATTATATATGCATCATCTTGGCAAATGAAAAGAAATGGATATCGAATGGACAGCGGTGGACCCGATAGTAAAATTTTTAGAAGTTTTGATGGAGGAGATAGTTGGGAAGATATATCAACTTTTAATGGCTTACCAGATTTTCCATGGGGTATAATTGGCTTGACAATTTCTCCTGTTAATTCCAAAAGAATATGGGCTATGATAGAATCGAGTGATGGAGGTTTGTATCGATCTGATGATGGTGGAAATAATTGGGGAAAAGTAAACTCCAATAGAGCTCTAAGGCAAAGGGCTTGGTATTATACAAGGATCTATGCTGATACTCAAAATGAAGACAAAGTTTATGTTATGAATGTAAGTTATGGAGTTTCAAAAGATGGTGGCAAAACATTTGAATTAAAAAATGCTCCGCACGGAGATCATCATGATTTATGGATAGATCCAAATAATAATTTAAGGATGGTAATAGCAGATGATGGTGGTGCTCAAGTATCAAATGATGGAGGGGAAAACTGGACTACTTATCATAATCAACCTACTTCACAATTTTATAGAGTAACTACTGATAATTCATTTCCTTACAGGATTTATGGAGCTCAACAAGACAACAGTACTGTGAGAATAAAACATAGATCTTCAGGTAGAACAATCACAGAGGATGATTGGGAATCAACCGCGGGAGGAGAAAGTGCACATCTTGCCCCAGACCCTCTTAATAATGATATAGTTTATGGAGGAACATATAAAGGCTATATGATGAGAAAAGATCATTCAGTTAATCAGATTAGATCTATAAATGTTTGGCCTGATAACCCCGCAGGATCTGGAGCTGAAGTAATGAAATACAGATTTAATTGGAATTTTCCTGTCATGTTTAGCCCTAATAATCCAAAAAAATTATACGTGGGATCTAATTATCTTCATATGACAATAAATGAAGGTCAGACATGGAATACAATTTCTGGAGATCTGACAAGAAATTTACCTGAAACCATTGAATCCTCTGGAGGACCAATAACTCAAGATAATACTGGAGCAGAATTTTATGCTAATATTTTTGCAATTGCAGAATCAGAAATCGAGGAAAATGTTATTTGGACTGGCAGTGATGATGGATTGATTCACATAACAAAAAATGGAGGTGAAACTTGGAAAAATGTAACTCCACCAGAATCAATGTCTCCTAAGCTTAATATGATAAATAGTATTGATATAAGCACTTTTGAAAAAGGAAAGGCTTATGTAGCTGCAACATCATACAAGTTTGGCGATTATACACCATATCTATACAAAACAGATGATTATGGAGAAACTTGGACCTTAATTACAAAGGGGATTAATAAAAATTATTACACTCGAGTTGTTATAGCTGATAAAAAAAGACCCGGACTTTTATATTCGGGCACAGAATGGGGAATGTTTATCTCATTTGATGATGGTAATAGCTGGAAATCATTTCAGTTAAATCTTCCAATTACAGCGATTAGGGATTTACATATTAAAGAAAACAATTTAATAGTAGCAACTCATGGAAGAGCGTTTTGGATTATAGATGATATAACTCCTCTTCATCAGCTTTCAAAAAATTTATATTCTAAAAATTCCCATCTTTATAAACCTGACGTATCATACAGAATGCAGTCTGGTTGGAATGGATCAGGAAGCCTATTAAATGGGGGAAATCATCCAAATGGAGTGATTATTAATTATTTTATAAAAAATATAAAAGATGATGACTTTGTTAAGATTGAAATATTCGATCAAAAAGAAGGGTTAATTAGGTCATATACCAATAACAAAGAAAAGTTACTTTCTTCTTCGGTAAAACCTGTATCAAGTAACTCAAACGATATTGATTATGCTTTATCAGAAAATAACATACAATCTTTAGATCCTATAAGTGGAGGAAATAGATTAGTTTGGGATATGAGGTATCCTGGGTTCAAAACATTTGAAGGGATGGTATTTTATTCTTCTCCTAATGTTGGGCCAAAAGCTGTTCCAGGAAAATATAATCTAAGACTAACATACAATCAAGAGGTTACTGATCAAGAATTCGAAATAATCAAAGACCCTAGACTGAATAACACAGAGAACGACTTCAAAAAACAATTCGATTTTCTTTTAAGTGTTAGAGATGAAGTTTCTAAAGCAAATCAAGCCATAATAGATATACGAAATATAAGAAAGGACCTGGGGTATGTTTTAAGTAAAAGCAATAAGAATGGAGATATTGATTCATTAATTAATAAGTTTTTAAATGAGTTATATGTGATTGAGAATAATATACATATGACAAAAAATCAAAGTAGGCAAGATCCTCTAAATTATGGAATAAGAATTAATAATAGACTAGCTTTTTTAATGGCTGATTCTCAAAGAGGTGATTACCCTCCGACTGATCAATCTCTGAAATTCTTCATTGAAGTTAAAAAAGAGTTGGATGTGGAATTAGATAAACTAGGCAAAGTTTCAAAAAAATATATAGAATCAATAAATTCCTTAATTACAAACAGTGGAATTAAATTTATTAATGATTGATGTATTATTGTTTAATTATATTTGCCGAATGAAGTTTAAATTTTTAGTAAAAAATCAAAATAATAAAGACCGGGCAATAAGGTTAATAATATCATTGTTATTGATCCCAATACCTTTATTTTTTGGAGAAACAAGGTGGACTATGTTTGCCTTATTTCTTGGAGTAGCTCTTTTATTTAACTCTCTTTCAGGTAACTGTTATGTTTATCGTTTATTTGGTGTAAACACTTGTAGAATTCCTAAAAAGTAGGGCTAAACATATTTTAAAATTTTCTTTATCCATCCCCATTTTTCAGGATAAGGTGCGTATCGTAAAAAAGGGTCAGGGAAAAAACTTCGTTTTATAAAAGGTTTAAAATGTGTAAATAAATCAAAACTATGCTGCCCGTGATAGGCTCCAACGCCACTATTTCCTATTCCACCAAATGGTAAATTTGAGTTTATAAATTGAATAATACTATCATTAACAACTATTGCCCCAGCAGAAATTTCATTTTTAAATCTTTCAATATTTTTTTTGTTTTTTGAGAATATATATGCCCCTAAAGGCTTATCAAAACGATTAATTATTTCATAGGCTTCATCAATATTTTCATATGTTATTATGGGAAGGATTGGTCCGAAAATTTCCTCTTGCATAGCTCCACTTTCTAAGTTTTGATCAAGTATAAGTGTTGGGGCAAAAAACTTTTTTGAAACATCTGATTCTCCTCCATAAATAATTGAAGCTCCATTTAACATCTTACTGATTCTGTCAAAATGATTTTTATTAACTAGTCTGCCATAGCTTTTTGATTGTAATGGGTTTTCTCCAAAAGCATCTTTAATTGATTTTTTTAGAGCATCAATTAATCTATCCTTTATTTTATTATTTACCATAATATAATCGGGGGCAATACATGTTTGACCACAATTGAAAAACTTACCCCAAACAATCCTTTTTGCCGTTAATTCAATTTTTGATGATTCTTCAACAATACATGGATTTTTTCCCCCTAGCTCTAAAATAGTGGGTGTTAAAAATTCTGCGGCAGCTTTTGCTACAATTTTTCCAATAGAAGTACTCCCGGTAAAAGAAATAAAATCCCATCTCAAAGATAAAAGTTGTTGAGCTTCTTTTGAATCTCCAATGACCATAGTCACATGACCAGGATCAAAAGACTCTTTGATAATGGTCATAAGGATTTGATTTGTTTCAGGAGAATGTTCTGAAGGTTTAACAACCACAGTATTTCCTGCAGCTACTGCTCCAACAACAGGCACTAAAGCTAAATTAAAAGGATAGTTCCATGGGCTTATATTTAAAACACATCCAAAAGGATCAGGAATAACATAATCTTTTGATGGAAAATTATATATAGAACCAGAAACTCTTTTAGGTTTTGCCCAATAATCTATATTTTTGAGCATAGTCTTAATCTCTTTTTGGACAAATAATATTTCGCTTAAAAAACTTTCATACTTTGATTTTCCTAAATCTTTCATTAAAGCCTCATAAATAGCCTTTTCATATTTATTAATTGTAACAGATAGTTTTCTTAATGATTGCTTTCTATATTTAATTGAACGTGTTTTTTTAGAATTAAAAAACTCTTTTTGGGTATTGTAAATTGATTTAATTTCTGTCATATTAACTTGTTATAAAATCAAAGCTCTCTTGAAGAACTATTTGAGGGTTTTGAGCCATATCTTGCTCTACATAAAAATGTTTAACTCCTACTTCTTTAGCTTTATTAATTATTCCTCTAATATCAGCTACTCCTTTTCCACAGCTTGTCATATTAGGAAAAAGTGCAATCCATTCTTTGAAAGATTCACCATCTCCATCAAATAAAATATTTTCCTTCATGTCCTTTAAATGCATTAGTTTATATCGGTTTGAGTATTTATTTAATAGTTTGATTGGATCTTGTCCTGCAGCTAATGTCCAAAAAATATCCATCTGAAGAAAAACCAAATCAGGATCAGTGTTCTCAAAAACATATTCAGTTGGAATGATTCCCTGTTTTTCTGCAAATCCATATCCATGATTGTGATATGCAAATGAAATTCCTTCTTTTTGAGCAGCTAAGCCAATCGTGTTAAATCTATCTGCAATCCTTTTATAATCATCAACAGTAATTCTTTGATCAGGAGGGATTGCAGGAAGCACTACAAATTCAGCACCGCATTCTAATGCTCCTTTAGCTAATTCTCCCATATGATTTTCTAAAGTATCTAAGTCAGTGTGTAATGAGGGGCTTCTCAAATTGTGATCACTTAAAACATTCTTTACTTCTCTAGCCTGATTCCCGTAGAATCCGCTAATTGGATTATCTGAAGGTGGAAAGGGATAGTTCTTAATGTTGTCTTTTGCGCTCTGAGCGCTAAAGTAATAAGGGCCAAAAAATTCTAGATATGTGTATCCCATTTTAGAAATCATAGAAATTGATTTTTCAAAATCCTTATTTAATAAAAGAGGGATAGAGAACAATTGAATTCCTACTTCAGGTAATAACTTTTCTAAGTAAGTAGGCTTTGCCAGAATACTAGATGGAATTATAGCTGACCCCGCTGTTAGTATACTTAGTTGTTTTAAAAAAGCAGAACGTTTCATCTTTGATTTTTATACAAGATAACTAAAATAAGGCTTCTAAGTTAATAGCTAATACATGTCTTAAAAAGACGGGGGGACCCTTCCCCTTCATCTTCAGAAGTAAGCCAAAAAGTTGAAGAGTCTTCAATCTTAATAGCTTCTATTTGAGCAGGTTTGACTGGTATAATGTATTTTTCAAATTTTGAGTTTTTAATATTTTTAACATCAAAGTTCAAAAACCTGTACAAATATTGATCACCCTCAAATGTGTACGAAGTGAGAGCTAATGTTTTTGAAATAGGATCATAATCCGCTGCCGTTATTAAAGCATCAACTTTAAATTCAGCAATAGGTTCTAAAATAGAATTACTAGTAGTTTTTGGAATAGAATAAACTTGTGTTGTTAGTCTTTTTCTATCCTTTGAAAATAAAAGTAATACGCTATCTACAGAAGCTATAGCTTCTGCATCGTATCTATTTTTACTATTTCTTTCGAAACTTTTTTGTTTTTTATATCTAATTAAAATTGAGTCTATTAAAATAAAATCTTTATCGACTTTATAAATTTTTAGATCTTTTCTAGTTCCATAATTATTCCCTGTATCACATATATATATATAATTTTTGTCTGCAGCTAATTCTTCCCAGTCTCTGTTAATTGCACCTTTAATTTTGTATGATTTTAATAGGTCTCCTTCACTTGTAAAGGAATATAGCTTTGGCTGTCCACCTGAATCATTATGAGTAATAAAATGTCCTCTGAAATATTCAAGACCTGAGGTCTCATCAATTTTTTTTGGAAGCGTTATTGTTTCTAAAGACAACTGGGCTGGTAACAAGCCTGAGACAAAAATTAGAAATATTAAACATATTTTTTTCATTAATTATTTTTTAAAAATCTAATATAAATAGCAATTATGCATAATATTGAACCTCCTGGAAGTAAAAATAAAGCAATTAAATATGCTATAAATTTACCTGTTTTAACTTCTCTAACCTCTTTTTTTATTAATCTTATTCTTTTTAAAAACTCTTGAAAATATTTTGATGTTTTATTCAAAATATCAACTTAAAACTTTAGAAATAATTTCATCTACAATTTCTGGATTCAAAAGTGTTGAAGTATCTCCCAGATTATCAATTTCATTATGAGCAATTTTTCTTAAAATTCTTCTCATGATTTTACCAGAACGAGTTTTAGGGAGGCCTGAAACAAATTCGATGTGATCTAATTTTGCAATGGGTCCGATTTGTTTAGATATTAATTGGTTTATTTCTTTTTTAAGATTTTCACCTAAAGATACATTTGATGCTTCTTTTAAGGTCACATATCCAAATAAAGAATTCCCTTTTATATCATGAGGAACTCCAATTATAGCTGATTCAGCAACTAAATTATGTTCGTTTATGGCGTCTTCTATTGGAGCAGTTCCAAGATTATGACCTGAAACAATTATTACATCATCAACTCTTCCCGTAATTCTATATAATCCTTTATTGTCTCTGTATGATCCGTCACCAGTAAAATATTTATTATCAAAAGATGAAAAATATGTTTCCTTATATCTTTTATGATCTCCCCAAATAGTTCTGGCCATTGAGGGCCATGGATATTTTATACAAAGTCTACCTTCTGAATCATTTTCAAAAATTTCTTTTCCATTTTCATCCATTAAGACTGGCTGAATTCCTATAAATGGTAAAGTTGCATAAGTTGGCTTAGATTCAATAGCATTTGGAATTGAAGATATCATTATTGAGCCCGTTTCTGTTTGCCACCATGTATCTACTATTGGACTTTTATTTTTTCCAATATTAATATTATACCAGTTCCATGCCTCTTCATTAATAGGTTCACCAACAGATCCCAATACTTTTATAGATGATAAGTCGTACTTATTAACAAGCTCTATTGACTCTTTAGCTAAAGCTCTAATGGCTGTAGGAGCGGTATAAAATTGATTGACTTTATGCTTTTCAACTATTTCCCAAAAACGACCATAGTCAGGAAAGGAAGGAACTCCTTCAAACATAAGTGTTGTTGCTCCGTTTAAGAGTGGTCCATAGACTATGTACGAATGTCCTGTAATCCACCCAATATCTGCTGTACACCAATAAACATCTTCATCGTTGTATTGAAAAATATTTTTAAATGTATATGCTGCCCCTACCATATAACCAGCAGATGAATGAACCATTCCTTTTGGTTTTCCTGTAGAGCCTGATGTATACAATACAAAAAGAGGATCTTCAGAATCCATGATCTCAATTGGACAATCTTGACTTGCTTCTTTAAGTAATGGTTCTATTAAATGATCTCTTTCTTTTTCTAAGTAAATTTTCGTTTTAGTTCTTTCAACTACTAAAACTGATAAAACTTGGGGACACTCTTTTAATGCCGTATCAACTATTTTTTTTAAATCTAATATTTTATTCCCTCGAAAAGAACCATCTGAGGTCAAAACAATTTTACAATTACAATCGTTGATGCGGGTTGATAGTGCAGTGGCAGAAAATCCCGCAAAAACAACAGAATGAACCGCACCAATTCTTGCACAAGCCAATACGCTTATTGCAAGTTCTGGTATCATTGGCAAATAAATACATACCCTGTCTCCTTTTTGAACTCCTTTACTTTTGAGAACATTGGCCATTTTATTTACTCTATGGTAAAGACTCTCATATGTAATATGTTCTGAATTTTCATTAGGATCATTAGGTTCAAAAATGATGGCTGTCTTTTGAGCTTTATTTGTTAGATGTCTGTCCAAACAATTTTCAGTGATATTAAGTTGTCCTCCTTCAAACCATTTAATTTCAGGCTTTTGAAAATCCCAATTTAAAACTGAATCCCAATGCTTTTGCCATTTGAAATTATCTCTAGCTAAATCATTCCAGAATTTTTCAGGTTGGTTTATAGATTCATCATAAATCCTTTTATAATCTTCAGAACTATTTATGTTATAATTGGACATGTAAAATATAATTTAAATAATAAAGCTAGTGATTATTTGCTGGAGCTGCACCGGATGGAATTCTAATATTTTCTACTATTTGCTGAACTTCCAGTGGAGGTGGTTTAGTAAGCTTATTGACTATTAGTGCAGAAAGAAAATTAAATACCATAGCTATTGCTCCAAAGCCTTCAGGAGAAATTCCAAACCACCATTGATCAGTTAAGCCTTGAACTGCAGTTTTACCTCCATCAAAAACACCAAATTTAAATTTTAAAATATAAAATAACATGAGAAGAACACCAACTATCATTCCAGTAACTGCTCCTTCTTTATTCATTTTTTTATAAAAAATTCCAAGAATGATCGCTGGAAAAAAAGATGCTGCTGCAAGTCCAAAAGCCAATGCAACAACTGCAGCTACAAAATCAGGAGGATTAATTCCAAAGTAACCAGCTATCACAACTGCAAATGTAGCAGATATTCTAGCTGCCCATAATTCTCCTTTATCAGTGATATTTGGATTAATAATATTCTTGATTAAATCATGAGAGATTGAAGAAGAAATCACCAATAATAAACCAGCTGCAGTTGATAAGGCCGCTGCTAATCCACCAGCAGCAACAAGACCAATTACCCATGGAGGTAAATTAGCTATTTCAGGATTAGCTAAAACCATTATATCTGGATCAACATATAATTCATTTAAATTTGGATCTGCTAAATATTGAATATTTCCGTCATTGTTTTTGTCGTTAAACTTTAATAAACCTGTTTGCTCCCAATTACTAAACCATTTTGGCATTGAGTTATAGGAATTGTCTTTAACAGTAGAAATAAGGTTAATCCTAGAAAATACTGAAACTGCAGGAGCTGCAGTATATAAAATAGCAATGAAAAGTAGTGCTAATCCAGCAGACTTTCTAGCATCACTTACTTTTTTAACTGTGAAAAACCTTACAATAACATGTGGAAGTCCTGCTGTTCCAACCATTAAAGCACAAGTAATTGCAAGAAGGTCTAATAGAGATTTACTTCCATTTGTGTATTCATTAAACCCTAATTCAGTATTAATAGCATTTAGTTTATCTAAAACATAAACTCCCGACCCATCATTTATAGTTGAACCCATACCCATCTGTGGTATAAAGTTTCCTGTCATTTGAAATGATATAAATATTGCAGGAACCATAAAAGCAAAAATCAAAACACAATACTGAGCTACTTGTGTGTAGGTAATTCCCTTCATGCCTCCCATAACAGCATAAAATAGAACTATAACCATTCCAATCACAACACCAGTATTAATATCTACCTCTAGAAATCGAGAAAAAACAACTCCAACTCCTCTCATTTGACCAGCAACATAAGTAAAGGAAATTAATAAAGTGCAAAGTACAGCTACTATTCGAGCAGTTTTAGAGTAATACCTTTCTCCTATAAAATCAGGAACTGTAAATTTTCCGAATTTACGTAAATAAGGGGCAAGTAGTAGTGCTAAAAGTACATACCCACCAGTCCATCCCATGATGTAAACACTACCATCATAACCTAGAAAAGAAATTAGGCCTGCCATCGAAATAAATGAAGCTGCAGACATCCAATCAGCTGCAGTAGCCATTCCGTTAGCTAATGGGGAAATACCTCCTCCAGCAACATAAAATTCTTTGGTTGATGAAGCTCTTGACCAAATAGCTATTCCAATATATAACGCAAATGTAATCCCTACTAATATATAGGTCCATAATTGAACACCCATGTTTATTTAAATTTATTTGATTGATTAATCTTCATATCCATGAGATTTATCTAATTTATTCATTAGATAGACGTAGATAAAAATTAAGATTACAAAAACATATACAGATCCCTGTTGAGCAAACCAAAATCCAAGAGGAAAGCCACCAATACTTATGGAGTTTAGCATGTCTTTAAATAGAATTCCTGCACCAAAAGAAACTATAAACCAGATAAAAAGAAGATATTTAAGATATGTTAAATTTTTATTCCAATATTCCTTATTAGCTTTCATAGACTAAAGATTCAAATATAAAAGGTTTGAATTTACTTAATCAAGTCTTTTTAAAAAAGTGTTATTATTTTACAATACAGTTATAAAAATTAATACCCTAATATTATTATTGAACTCTAAAAGTATAAACCCCAGAATCACTCTCATTTTCATTAGCATCAATTGCAATGACTTTCCAAAAGTAAAGTGTATTTGCTGATACGCTAACGGCTGCACTTGTTGTCTCTGCAGTATGACTATAGGAGCCTATTAGAGTTGATCCGTCCACATCATCAATATAAACCTTATAAGTGCTTAAGTCATTATCTACATCTGAAGCTCCCCATGTTAAGGTCACCTCATTATTAACTGCAAAAACATTTGAGCCAGATTTTGGAGAAAGCAAATCAGGAGGAAATGGTGCATAATTTACTTGAGCATCCCCAGCCAAATAAAATTTCCATAAAGAACTTGACGCTGGTGTTGATCCAGTCTCACCTTGAGCTGTTACACTCCATCTATACGGTTCCGTTTTAGATAACGCAACTACTTTATTAGCATCTGATGTGTTAAATGTTAATTCGCTACTATTAATCAGATTAGTTATTGTTAGAACATAATTCTGAGTGTTATCTGTAGTTCCCCATTGAAAATTAACCTCACTTTGGGTGTCATTTATTGAAGTTCCATCCTGACAAGGTTCATTGTTAGCCGGAGATATCAATGCAGGAGTTCCAGGCTCCAATATTACCACGGGTGGAGTTACTACAGGAGGAGCAGGACTATCTCCTCCGCCTTTTGAACAGTTAATAATTATTAAAAAGCCAAATAATGATATAAATAAACGCTTCATTTTTCTATTGTTTTATAGCAACAAATGTTTGTTGAGTTGTTGCTCCATTAATTTTAATTAAATAAGTTCCTGTCATTAGTGATGTAGTATTTATCTCTAGAGTTCTTGAATTAAACTCTAATACTTTATCTATTCTAAGAACTTGATTACCTGTCATATTAAATACACTCACTGAGACAGCTTCATCGTCACCTCCAACATATAGTTTCACTGAACTATTAAATGGATTAGGTGCTAAATCAACTGGACTTGAATTAAAGTAAGTGGTTCCAAATTCTCCCTGACATCCAATTCCAGTGTTTATATCTATAGTATTGATTCCTGATTTTAAAGAAACAGTATAAGTAGACTGATCTGTCTGGGTAGTCATTCCATTATGAGTGATGTTGTATACTGTTCCTCCATCTAAGTTAAATGTAACAGAATTATTTCCTGGATCGGTCATACTGTATACACTTAATGGTTGAGGCTCAGTAATAGTTAAACTATAACAACGCTGATAAATAGATGATGCTACTCCATCAACAGTTAAACAAACTGAATACGTTCCTGCTGAAAGGTTTTCAATTTGATGACTGGATCCTGTAAAGCTCGTTGTCTGTGAAACAGATCCTGAGACAGCTACTGTATAGGTGAGATCTGCACGAGCTGAAGCAATAGATATGGTATTTGTTCCAACACATTTCTCAGTTTTAGTTATTGAGAAATTATTTGTTGGTAAATAGAATATTGCACATCCATAAATATCAACTCTATTTCCTAGAGTAGTATTAGCACAGGCATCGTTTGGATTCCAAACTCCATCCTGGTCATCATCATCAGTTACATCCCCTACGCCATCACCATCAGCATCTGCTTGATTAGGATTTGCATATAATGGACTGTTGTCAATAACATCAGCAACTCCATCACCATCAGTATCCTGAGCTGGTGATGCTCCTATTGATTGAATTTCAATCGTTTTGGCATCATTTTCTGGAACAACAATCTCTGTCTGATTAACAACTACTGGGATTTCAGATTCACCATCATCTTCATTAATAAGTTCAACGATTACTTCATAAACATTATCCTGGTTATGATCCTGAGGATTTTCAAAGTCAGGAGGTGTTTTAAAGTCTAATACATCTATCATATTAACAACTGATCTAGCTTCAGGTCCGCCTGCTGAAGATTCTTCTTCTTGATTAATTTCAAATAGAGCTGCATCAGCTCCACCCGTTATTTTCTTACGAACTTTCCATTTTCCAACTTCCATCTGAGATCTAAATCTAGGATTAGTAAAACGTTTATATGCCTGGTTTCTTCCAGTTGTACCTGTAGTACCCGATGCAGTATCACTTTCATTAGCTTGATCATAAACAGTTAAATTAAAGCCTGCATTGATTGCCGCATTTTGAATATCACCAACATTTATTCTATACATATATTTCGATGATTTTTCACCATCTGAAGCAGTAAGTTCCAATTCATGGAATGTATTGTCTTCATAATCAAGCTTGCCTATTAGATACAAATCAATATCATTTCTTAATTCAAAAAGATTTAGATTATTTCCATCTGTAATTGAAAGAGTAATGTTTGCTCCCTCAGGATCAGAAACCTTTACATGATCTAGATATTTTGCAATTGCAGCATTGGTTTCTTCAGCATCATTTTCCATTACCGTAATACTTTGTTGCTCAAAGACAGGTGCTAAATTAACAGCAGGTGGGACAACAGTAACACTGAAAAATAACTCAGCATCACATGTTCCATCAACATTAGTTGAAACAACACTTACACTAGTAGTTCCGTCTGTATTTGATGAATATTCTAAAATCAATTTATCTCCATCAATTTTAGCCTCAACTAATCCAGAATTTTCACTTACTGAATAGAAATCAAAATTAGAGGCACTAACATCTACAAATAATTGATTCAATGGAATTATATCAAGAGGTGCTCCTTGTTGAACTTCAATTGGTGGTACCTGAGAAATTATTTCAGGACATATAATCTCTGCAACTACATTAACTGGAGGAGTTCTTGAAATAGCAAACATTTGACCTGCATCACAGAATGGGTCTCCGTCTCTAGCAAAGAATTCAAATTGTACTGCTTCATATTTTTCAGGTAGGAAGTAAATAACTAAAGTATTACTCACTACTTCTACATTAGCTACATTTGGATTATGACTAAATGCATCATACATAATTTCATCTCCATCTGCATCTGAAAATATTCCAGTAAGCGAGATATTCACAAAACTCTGATCACTAACAATACTTCCATCAACTACTCCTTGACTAGCAAGCTGAGTATTAAGAGTAGCTGTACCAGCTTCTGAAATTTCAGGGCATCTATTAAACACAAATTCAGCGGAAGATTCTCCAAAACGAACGTGAATCATTTCATGTGTAAAACATCCGAATGAATCGTAAGCATCAATCATTATATCTACATCGCCCGGAATGTATTCTTTAAGATATAACGAAAGAATTCCTGCGTTTATACTCCAATCAACTTGAGGGTTATTATCGATGTAAATATCAAAATCTAATTGAGATTGGTCATCTGTAAAGAATTCATTTAAGTTAATATCCAAAATCTCTCCAGTCTCTGGGAATTGAATTTCACGAGTCAATGATTCTGTTGCTGTTGGGCATACATTTTCAGTTTGACCTAATGGCAATATACGCAACATGATATCAGCAAAAGCTTCACAATATTCCTGAGAATCTCCAGCTTTGATAAAGATAAATACATCTCCTAAAGATTCTGGACCAGTAGTTGGTGTTATAACAAGTTTGTGATCTTCTTGATTTAAATCCAATTGAACTTTTCCTGGAGGATCAGTTCCAAATTCATAGAAGAAATCTGATGTAGCGCTAGTATCACCTGAAACAGCAAAGAAATCATTCAAGTCTAATTCTAGTGTTTGGTCTTGAGTAATTGTAAACTCAGCAAAATCCATAATTGGTTGTGGACAATCTAAATCGGCAATTCCTAAGTTGTCAACTACTTCTATGAAAATTTCAGCGTTGTAATTACATCCCGTTTCTAAATCGTAAACTTCGATTGGGATAATACCAAATCCTGCTTCAAATCTAGGCGCAAAGACTATTAATTCTGAACCTCCAGAAATGAATCCATCTACCAATGGAATATTCATATTTGGATCAAAAGTAGCACTCACATCACCTGCAGGTGGTGTTTCAGGGAACATTAGATCATATCTAACATAAATTTCAACATCTGCATTAGGATTAATTAAGTATTCTCTAAGCTCTATTTTAATATCCTCCTGAACTCCAAGTTCAAGTGTGCGTGCAGCCCAATCTCCACCAAGAGTGAAATAGTCAAAATTATTATCGCAATTTTCTTGTAATTGTTCCTCAATAAAGGCAAGTTCATCGTCAACAGTAATGAATAAATCAATCAATTGAATTTCACAAGTGTTGTCTGTGGAAGGATTTTGAACCTCATATTGTACTTGGAACATAACTGTTCCAGATCGATTATCAGTATTAATTTTTAAGAATGATTCGTCTAAATTAATATCAACGAATGGTTCAATAAAATTACCATCTCCATCTAAATCAACTCCCCATTCAGGTGGAAGAAGTAGTCTATACCTTATTCCAGTTGGAGGAACATAGAAGAAATTATTCAAATCTAACATGTATTCTCTAGGATCAGAATTAGAGGCGATCAAAGGCATGATATCTTCAATATATTGAGGGCAACTAAAGTCAGGTGGTGGACCCTGTCCTTCTGGCGGAGTTGGGTCAATGATAAAGGGAACTGTGATTTCGAATGTACAATCAGCAGTATCATCAGTTACAATAATTGCTATCTCTCCTTCTCCTGATTGTTCACCAACAATAAATTCAATGATTCCTTCACCAAGATCATTTGTAGTAATTAAGTCATTTGTGAAAAATACTTGAAATATTAGATCTTCTCCTTGAGTGCTAAAGAAGAATTCATTAAAGTCTTGTTCAAAAACTTCTCCTGGCATAAACCAAGCTGGTTCTTGATCTTGTGGATCAAAATTAGTTGCAATACAATTTGCAGAAGTATCAAAAGCACCAATATCAAACATTAGCACTCCTAAACATTCTCCAGTAGAAGGATCTTTAAAGTACAAGTCAATGATTATTAAAAAGTCACCTTGTGGCACTTCAATATTAAACGAGTTTTCTGCATCAATATTCCAAGGCCCAGGAGGTCCTCCTATTTCACCCCATATAAATGCTTCAATTTCAACTTCTGAAGGGAAAATATTTAACTGCTCAAGAGCTGATGAAAGATCAACTGAAACAAGACTAACACCGGGGTCAAAATAAATTGTGTTTTCACCTGCACCAACATCAATAAACTCTGTACATTCATAGCCAGGGCCCTCTTCATCACCACTTCCAATCCCTCCTTCATCAGGATTTAAAGAAGCCGCCTCTGGATCAACAATAACAGGAACTTCAATTAGATTAATACAGTTTCCATTCAAATCACTATTTTGGAAAATTAACATATCATATCCTTCTTGTCCATTAAAATCAATGCTTAAAGAAGTTCCATCTAAAGAAGCTTGACCTACTGTTAAAAATGGATCAACTAAATCTAATTTAAATGATTGTGAATACGCTTCAAATCCTCCAAACCCATCAAAAAATGGATTTAAATCTATTAGTACATTTTCCGTACCTGGTATTACAAATATTGGATCAAATGAATTAGTTACTCGACACTCCATCTCTTCTGGATCAAGTACACCAAGAATAAATACCATAATAGCAGCACAATCCTCTGGAGCAGTATTTGCAGCTTTTCTTACTTCAAAAACTATAGCAACTCCACCCGGTTGGCCAGTTAAATCAAGTATTACAGTGTTATTTTGCTGATAAAAGTCTTTAATACTTGCAATTGAACTATTATTAGTAAACACTTCAGCTATGCTTACTCCTGGCTCATCAAGAAGAGGATGAGAAATTTGAGTTGTAACTGTATTTTCAGAAGTAGTTGTTATTACATCTGGTAAGAATATAATTTCAGTATCTGAACTACACCACCCTTCATCACCAGGATATGGAGCTTCTCCAGGAGATCCAGAGTTTCCAGAATCAGAGCCATTATTAGTGTCTGGGCCTCCACCTCCAGGTACGTTACCGCCAAGATCTACGTCTCCGCCACCGCCAAAATCACCAGTACTAGCCTCTAAATTAAAATGAATAGTTCCATAACAAATTGCTGGATTCCCTGGTTGTTGAAACTCAATATCAATATGAGCCCATATTTCTGTACCAGGTAGGGCAATTGACCATATTCCAGCTAAATCAACTGTTCCAAAATTCTCTAGTATAGTAGACTCTGCTGCAGACGCGCTCCAAACAAATATTTCATACTCACTTGGTAATTCCAGTGCTGCAATTTCTGCAGATAAATCTCTTGTTGCGCTAGTAGATGATGGATCAATTACTAGGGTAGAAAGTTCAGGTCCCCAATTACATGAATTTCCACCACCATCACTAGGGCCATCACCAACACCTGTAATTGAGTCAGGACAAATACTTAATGCTTTTACACCTGCCGATGGAAATGTCTCAGATATTGCCATTTGGTCAGGTCCACCAATACCATTATTATAAATAATAGTATATGAAACCTCACTATCCCATGCTCCTTCCACCCATGCAAATGACATAGTTGAAGCAGTACTAGGTATGTTTATAGTATATGATGAATACTCATAGGATCCTGGGGTCCAAAGTAATTCAGCCTCCAATTCTGGAAAATCACCCCAATAATCTGGAATTCCTATCTTACTTTCAACACCATCAACTGTAACACTTAAATAACCACCGTTCCATCCATCACCATAAGAATCACTCATTTCAATGGTATAGTTTCCAGCAACAACACCAGTTAGAATACATGTTCCTGTGTTATTTCCGTCTCCACCACCTGTGCCACCACCACCTGAAGTGCCACCACCACCTGAAGTGTCACCACCACCTGTGCCACCACCACCTGTGCCACCACCACCTGTGCCATCACCGCCTGAAGTGTCTCCTCCATCACCTGGGCCACCACCGCCTCCTTGATTCATGTTAACATCAATAAAGAAAGCCATTACAGCAGGGCAATCTTCTGAGTTAGTATTCCCTTCTTTTCGTAATTCAATTACTACGACTGTAGATCCCGGTGCTCCTGAAAAGCCTACAGTTATAGTTCTTGTCTCAGCATCCCAAGCAGATATTTGAGCAACACAATGATTATCAGAAAAAACATTCGCAATATATACACCTGGCTCATCAAGAATAGGGTTGTTTATAGTTATTGATTGTTGATCATTAGTGGCTATATCTTCAAATTGACTATAGGATTCATCAAGCATTATTATAGAAGTGTCAGGACCACACCATCCTTCATCACCTGGATAAGGTGCGTTTCCATAACATTCTTCATCTGGACCTCCACCATCTGGACCTCCACCATCTGGACCTCCACCATCTGGACCTCCACCATCTGGACCTCCACCATCTGGACCTCCACCATCTGGACCTCCACCATCTGGACCTCCACCATCAATATTCGATCCTATATCATCATAAAATTCCTGATCAAAAACAGTTTCAAGAACAACAGTATACACTTCTCCACATCCACCATCAGCAGTGTAAACTAGTATTTTGAGCTCTGTTGATCCTTCCGCACCATCTTTAGGTAAATCAAAATATATAGCCTGGTAACCATCTTCTTCTCCTAAGCTTACTTGCGCATAGGATGAGTCAACTATTTCAACATATTCAAACACTAAAGATCCCGTTTGCTGAGTGTCAAATAAAAACTCTACAGGGAACCATAGCTGAACTTCCGCAGGAGATACAGGGATATGAATCATATTTTGTATTTGTGGCGGGCATCCTTCTGCAACTTGATTAAATAACGAAACTTCAAAACCATTATAAATCTCACATTGTCCGTCAGAAGCCATAATTTCAATAAATCCATTTCCAGGGCTTCCACTAAATCCAAGGGATAATACATTACTTGCGTCTACATTAGAAGAAACTAGGTCATAAGGTTCTCCGAAAAACTGAACAGTATAATTTATTTCATCTCCATCTGGATCTTCAAAAAAGTCGTTTAAGTTAATATTTAATGATCCTACATCAGTCGAAGCATTAAAAGGAGGAAATCCATTTTCTGAAATTAATTCCGGACATCTATTGTCACCTTGACCACCATCTCCACCATCTCCATCAGGAGGAAGGTTGTCTAAATTGTTTGTAATATCAATAGCAATTACACCTAAACATTCTCCTGTTGATGGATCATTATATTTAATGTCAATTACTAAAAAGTAGTCGTTTTGTGGAATTGTAATATTAAAAGTATTAGAAGGATCTATATAATAATCTACAACTGCTCCGCCTAATTCATCTACAACTTCAAAGACAACTTGAGGGTCAGAAGTACTAATATTAAGTTGTTCAATGGCTGCGGAAAGAGAGATTTCAGCTGAAGCACCATCTAAATAATCATAAATAAGTGCATTTTCCCCAACAGCAAGATCATAGTGAGAACAGTCATCCTCTGGGCCATCTGGGCCATCTGGTCCATCAGGTCCATCTGGTCCATCTGGTCCATCTGGTCCATCTGGTCCTCCAACTGAGCTATCAAAGTATACTTCATAAGCAATCGTGAAGAATGTTGTACAATCACCCAAAGTAGCTGAGAAATTAAAATGATAATGTCCCTCAACTCCTGTAAAATCAACTTTAAATTGTTGTCCTTCCGTTATCTCAGCAATAGAATACGCGTCAGAGGGAGCATCAATACTTTCAAGATTATACACAATATTGCCTGGATTTCCTTGTGATCCTGTGTGAGCATGATAACTTAAATCAGTTAATATATTTGGTTCAATAGGTGAATTAGTAGCGTTGTTTGTCCATAAACCTTCATCGTTTATTTCTATATTGATTTGCACCTCTTCTTGTTGTCCTGCAAATTCTAAAGTAATCCCCTCACAAGCTGTTCCGTTATTATTTCCGTCTCCACCACCTGTAGTGTTTGAACCTGTTCCAGTAGTATTAGAACCTGTTCCTGAATTGGGATCTATAATGTCTATATGAATTGTAAAAGGAAGCGCACAATTTTGCCCTGCTTCAACGTGTCCAAAAATATCAAAGTGTCCATAATTTTGGGCCATAGTAAAATATACTGGAGAACCATCAAAGCTTGGAGAACCATTAAAACCACTAGTAGGACCAAAATCATCAATTTTGTATTCTATCATAGAGGGTGAAGCAGTACTAGTATTTATAATGTTAGCTATATCAACATTACTAAATACTCCTGGATCTAATTCAATAAAAACTTGCCCGTCTGGATAATCAGAATAGTATGAAATTGAACAATCAGAACTATTTCCACCACCACCTGTAGTGTTTGAACCTGTTCCTGTGTTATTTCCGTCTCCACCACCTGTAGTATTAGAATCTGTTCCTGTGTTATTTCCGTCTCCACCACCTGTAGTGTTTGAATCTGTTCCTGTGTTATTTCCGTCTCCACCACCTGTAGTATTAGAATCTGTTCCTGTGTTATTTCCGTCTCCACCACCTGTAGTATTAGAATCTGTTCCTGTGTTATTTCCGTCTCCACCACCTGTAGTATTAGAATCTGTTCCT